>VFSW01001511.1_pt1 | contig 35498 bp, 32 predicted proteins | sample 5358111 | NCBI WGS metagenome assembly VFSW01 (sample SAMN11554181, study PRJNA540505) | mine drainage metagenome | isolation source: sediment from site ElyBrook_90M | place: USA: Ely Copper Mine, Vershire, VT | collected 2017 | reverse complement strand
GAGAGGGTTGGGGTGAGGGGAGCATACTGCCACCCTCAACCCCTCACCCTGGCCATCTCCCCAAAGGGGAGAGGGGACTCTTAATCACAGCAATACTTCTCTTGCCCAACTGCTGCCGCGTTCGCGTTCCAGCAGCGTCGTGCGTGCTCGCATCATCACCACCGTGATGAAATACAGCTGGAAGGCCAGCGCCATCACCAGGAGGGGGATCAGCATTGAGGTGGCGATCGACGGCGCGCCCAGCTTGGTCACGGTGGCGCCCTGGTGCAGTGTGTTCCACCACACCACCGAGTAGTGAATGATTGGAATATTGACCACGCCGACCAGAGCCAGCACCGTCGAAGCGCGTGCCGCGGTGCGGGTGTCGTCGATGGCGGCCTGCAGGGCGATGTACCCTAAGTACAGAAACAGCAGCATAAGTTCCGAAGTCAGGCGCGCATCCCATACCCACCAGGTGCCCCACATCGGTTTACCCCACAGCGAACCGGTGACCAGAGCCAGGAAAGTGAACGAGGCGCCGAGCGGGGCGCAGCTCGCCGCCATGATGTCGGCCAGCTTGATTTTCCACACCAGACCGATGGCGCCGGCGCCGGCCATGACCATATAGATGAACATGGACATCCAGGCGGCGGGCACGTGGATGAAGATGATGCGGTAACTGTCGCCCTGCTGATAATCGCTCGGCGCCACCACCAGACCATCATACAGACCATAGGCAAACAGCAGCGCAGTGACAGCGCCGAACCACGGGATCAGCCGACCGGACAAGGCATAGAAATATTTCGGCGAGGCCAGCTTATGGAAGAAGGTCCACATCGGTTTAAAAAACTCCGCACAAAAAATCAAAAAACATCCGCTCTCTTCGCAAGACCCGCCCCTGCGCCTAATTTGGGGTCGTCACAGCGCCGGCCCCTGGATTCTGAGGCCGTGGTTCGAGGTACGCCTTGCGTCTGGTCAATATTCTAACTGACACTGATGCGCAGTGCCGCTGCCGCGGCCATGGGCGCCAAGGTCAGCGCCAGGGCCAGCAGCGCGGCCAGGAAATACAGTTGTGCCAGCACCGGCAGGCCGATGGCGGCGTCGGATACGGCGCTGGCCGCGAAGATCAGCACCGGCACGTACAGTGGCAACACCAGCAGCGATAACAGCACGCCGCCGCGCCGCAGTCCCACCGTGAGTGCCACACCGATGGCGCCGATCAGGCTCAGTACCGGCGTGCCCAGGGCCAAACTGGCCAGCAATGCGCCCATCGAAGCCGACGGCAGGTGCAGCAAAACGCCCAATAACGGCGCTACCAGGATCAGCGGTATCCCAGTGACAATCCAATGGGCGATGATCTTTGTCAACACCAGAAGAGCGGTCGGGTGCGGGCTGAGCAGCAGTTGTTCCAGGCTGCCGTCCTCGAAATCGGAACGGAAGATGCCTTCCAGTGATAACAGGGCCGCCAGCAGTGCCGCTACCCAGATCACTCCCGGCGCGATGCTTTGCAGAGTATGCGAGTCCGGTCCCACGCCGAGTGGGAACAGACTCACAACCATGACAAAAAACAGCAGGGGATTGGCCAGTTCGCCGCGATGCCGCAAGGCCAGCGTCAGATCGCGGCGTAGCAGCGCGAGACAGGCTTGGGTCAGGTTGGGCATTTCAGGCGCCGATCTGCAGGCTCAGCGGCGTGCACTGTTGCAGCACCACCGGTTGGTGTGTGGTGAGCACGGCAATACCACCGTTACGGCTGTGGGTTTCGAGCAGGGATTCGATCAAGGCCTTGCCGGTGCGGTCCAGCGCGGTGAAGGGTTCATCAAGCACCCACAGGCGCGCGTCCAACACCAGCAGCCGCGCCAATGCCACGCGGCGGCGTTGTCCCGCCGACAAGGTGCGCGCCGGCAGATCCTCGAAGCCATACAGGCCGACCTGTTTGATGGCTTCGTCCAGCGTGATCCCGGCGCGGGTGCGACCCAGGGCCTGGGACAGGCGCAGATTCTCGCGCGGACTGAGGTCTTCCTTGATGCCGTGCAAATGACCGACATAGGCGACATCGGCCAGGAATTCGTGGCGCATGCCCTGGATATCCGTGCCCTGCCAGCGCACGCTGCCCTGCGCCGGCAGCAGCAGGCCGCAGAGCATCCGCAGCAGGCTGGTTTTGCCGCTGCCGTTGGGGCCTTCCACTTGGAGGATCTGACCGGGCAGGAGGGTGAAACTGAGCCCGGCGAACAAGGTGCGGTCGTGACGCACGCAGTGCAGGTCCAATGCCTCGAAACAGTTTTGTGCTGGGGTAATCGCGGCGGGGGGCATGCTGGCGGAGGGGGAATCCATGGCCGGGTAGCTTAGCTAAATCGCGGGCCAGTATACACGCTTTTCCTGTTGGCCTGGGCGGGCGGCGGGGCAAATGAATAGTCCCCCTCTTTCAGGACGGCACTGTGTCCGCGTATTCCTTCAGCGTTTTTTCAGTGTACTCGAAACGGCCATCGTCGCGATGGCGCAGAATGCCTTGACGTTTCAGTTCCGCCAGTATCCGGCTGACACTCTTCGAGGCCGTTTAGGATTGCGCACGGAACCGCGTGAAATACTGCGTGAGCGGCTTATGGAGCAACAGCAGCAACATATTGCGGGATGCTTACACAGTAGTCAGTTGATTGGGCTACACGCATACCTTGTTTTTAGAGGTGTCAATGATGTTTTTGTAGTCTGAATTGCTGACTACCGTGTAAGTGAGTGTCGTTGGTCTCAGCCCCGTCCTATGCGGCGTGTGCTTGCAGAGAGCGGGGCATCAGGGGCGCCGTCGTTGTGATTACGGATACATCGACTTGATCATCTTGATATCGGTGGCGGACACGGTGCTGTTGGTATTGGTCGGGCCCAGGCCATCGGAAAACAGTGCGCCATCGAATGCATAAAGCATGATCGACTTGGCGTCGAACCGTGTTGCGCTGATGCCTTTGGGGGAATACTTCTGCAGCACATTGGACTTTATGTCGGCGGGCGACCAGTAGTTCGGCGGTCCCTGGAAGTATTTCATGACCGCGACGGTATCCCATGTGCGGGTGAACTTCGGCTGCTGATGTTCATGGATGCAGCCGAGCGCGTGGCCGAACTCGTGCAGCACGACGCGGGAATATTCCGCGTCGTCGGTGTTGTCGCGCAGCCAGCCGTAGTTCATGGTCGGTTGGTGCAGAGGGAAGTACTGGTGGTTCAGCGCGTCCCGGCCGACCGCCGACCAGGAGCCGTCGTCGGCGTAGAAGGAGATGCGGATCTCGGCCGGGCCGGTGGCGACAAATCCGAACTTGATGTCGCAGTACTTTTCCCAGCGATGAGCGACGCTTTGGACTTTCTTGCGCATCTTCGCGCTGCCGTCGAGGAAGCGGCAGCGCAGGGTGGTGCCGGGCTGCCATTTCTTGGAATTGATCACCGCCATGCGGGCGATGTGCGCCATGTCGTCGGCATTCAGCTTCTTGCCGCTGCTGGCGGCCATGTGGTCGCGCAGTGTCCGTCGAATCGAACGTTCTGGATCCAGCTCGTCGGGAATGATCCGCTCGAAACAGATTTTCACGTGTTGGTCGGTGTCGGGTTTGCTTGCCGCGGGGGTGGGTATTTTTGCCATGTCGAATCTCCTTGTATGCGTGGCTGGGAATCCATTGCAAGAATCCTCTCTGCGGGAGAGGGTGGTGCGCTACAACGGTCGCGTCAGAACTGCGTCTGTCTCTCGTGCCCTTCCAAGATCTCAATCTTGTCGCTGTGCGTTGGAAAAATCAAGCGTTAGCGTTGGCAAGCGAGGATGAAATCTAGCGTTTGTCCGTGCCCTGTTCGCCAGGCGCGCCCGGCGGTGACCCCGGCCAGTTCCTGATGTGCAGGTCGCGTTGCGGGAACGGGATCTCGATGCCGTGTTCGCGGAACGCGGCGTCGATGGCGAAATTGAGATCGCTCACGACCTGCATGCGCTTGTCGATGTTGACGATGAAGCAGCGCAGTTCGAAATTCAGCGAACTTTCGCCGAAGGCCTTGAACATCACCTTGGGTTCCGGCGCGCTGCCGTCGGTGACGACCAAGGCATGTTCCTGCGCCAGTCCGATCAGAATATTCTTCACCAGCGTGGTATCGCTGCCATAGGCGACACTGATCGGCACCTTCACGCGGCCGCGCGGGTCGCGCAGCATCCAGTTGGTGACCTTGCCGGAGATCAGGTCGGAGTTGGGCACGATCACATCGGCCTGGTCGAAGGTCTGGATCTGCGTCGAACGGATACTGATTTTCACCACATACCCTTCGCAGTCGCCGACCACGATCCAGTCGCCGGTCTTGATGGGACGTTCGACCAGCAGGATCAGGCCGGAGACGAAATTATTGACGATGTTCTGCAGACCAAAGCCGATACCCACTGACAGCGCGCCGGCGACGATGGCGAGGTTGGAGAATTCCATGCCGGCGATGCCAAGTGCGACTACTGCCGCGATGGTCGAGCCGATATAGCCACTGACCGTTACCAGCGCCTCGCGCGCGCTGCGTTCCATGGTGGTCCGCTGCAGCCAGTTGCGCTCAAGTTGCTCCTTGAACCAGGCGCTGACGCCGAGCAGTACCGTGAGTATCAGTACCGCCAGCGCGATGCGTCCCGGCACGATGTGTAGCGAGCCTACCGTAATGCCTTCCAGCAGGGCGTCCTGCATCTGTCGAAGACCGATATCCGATAGACCCCAGGTCCAGAGTACGCCGAGCAGACAGGCGACCGAGATCGCCAGTGTCGTGAGTGGGCGCAGCCAGACCAGCCCCGGGATACTGCCACCGGGTTTGATGCCGAGCGCGCTGCGCAAGCGCGGTTGCCAGGGATGGCTGCCGCTTTGGAGACCGTCATAGAACTCGCGCAACAACCGTGACAGCAACAAGGCGAGGCCCAGCAGCAATAGCGTGCCGAACAGGCCACGCAAGACCGCCTGCGACAGATTACGATACCCCAGCCATTCCGCCGCGACGCTGAATATCAGCGCCAGTTCCACACTCCGTCGCGGCCAGCGCACGGTGTTGAAGAAAGGCACCCGTCCGAGCAGCCACAGCGCCCATACCAGATTGAGAGCGAACACCATGATGAACATAGCGCGCAGCAGCAACAGCGCCGGTTCGGGCAGGGCCTGCTCAATGATGGTGGCGAACAGCAGGAAGCCGACATAAAGCAGCAGGGCCAGCAGTCCAAGGCGGCGCAGCAGCGCCTTGGCGATCGGCGTCGGCAGGGCAATGCGTCTGCTTGCGGTGCCGGTAACGACGAAGAGCCGGAACAGGCACAGCAGCACAATGTAGATAAGAAGACCGTAGGCGGCCAGAGTGAGTAGCGACTGTTCCGGTTGCGTGCCGGCGGCTGAGTAGAAGAAGGCCGCGATTAGTAGACTCGGCAGCAGTGCCGGTAGATAGCGCGCCAGCACCTGTGCGGCGGCGCGGTGTAGTGTGCTGCCGCCGGTGTTGTCCGAGGCGGCGGACGGTCGATTGCGGCGCATTCGGCTGCGTAATGCGATGCCGACACCGAGGCCGAGTAGCGTCAGGCCGATGAGAGACAGGATGTCGTCGCTGTCAAGCCGCTCCATACCGCTTTGCGTGCTGATATAATCGTGACTGGTAGCGATCCAGTCGGGGGCCTGCTGCAGGTTCTCGCGCAGCAAGGCGCCGAGGTCGCGCCCGCGAACCAGCAGTTGGCGGGTTAGCAATTGGTGTTGCAGGTCGACAGTCCTTTGCATCAGGTCGTTACTGCGCAGGATCAGCAACTGACAACTCGAGAGTAGTTTTTCCGTATCGGATTTCCTGGCGACGAGCTCGGTGCGGGCGCGTGTCACATCAGCCGATTCGCCGGGCAACCTAGTACCCAGGGTCTTGATCTTTTGTAGCGTCTCGGCGAGTTTGGCCTGGGTGCCGACGACGCAATCGTGGGCTTGATCGCGCAGTGCGCCGGTCGTTTTCAGCCAGGTATTGGTAAGCGAGCCGTCCGTTGTGCCCTGCTTGAGTCCGTTTTTAATGACGTCGAGTTGCATATTGATGGTTTTGGCGTCATCAATCGTGGCCGGCGTCGGGGCGCACAGCGCAACACCGTGCAGTGCCAGCAGCAGCGCGCACAGTATCCGGCGCATGATGGCGAGACGGCGGGATTGGAAGTGCGTATGCATCATTGCCAGATGTTTCCGAATGTCGCGATGCGGGATTTAGGGTGTGGACTGAGCAGTGAATAGGGTGCGTGATCGAGGCGGAGATAGGCGCACAGGTTTCATCCGCTAATCATCCGGGTCCTTGACCGGAATCGCAAGTGTTGCCGCGCGGTTGGCTGTTAATAACCCAGCGCCCGTGCGCCCTGGTAGAACAGCAAGCTCAGCAGCCAGGCGAGACCCAACGGCCAGGCCACCGCGAACAGCGTGAAGGGCAGACTCTTCGATTCGCTGCGGATGGTGGCGATGGTCGACAGACACGGCGTATAAACCAGCGTGAACAGCATGAAGCTGTAGGCTTGCACCCAATCCAGTTGTTGTGCCATCAGGTGGGACAGCGAATTGCCCGCCATGCCGTAGATCACGGCCAGCGATCCGATCACGATTTCCTTGGCGACGAAGCCGAAGATCAGCGCGATGGCGAGCTGTTGGTTGATTCCAATTGGGTTAAGCAACGGCGCCATGAAATGACCGATCTGACCGGCCCAGCTTTGTGTGCTGGCGGTGGCGACGCCGGGCGGAAAATTGGTCAACAGCCACACCAGCACCACGCCGGCGATGATGAATTTGCTGGCGCGATGGAGGAAATGCCGCACCTCGTGCCAGCCGCGCAATACCATCTGCCGCAGGGTGGGGAAGCGGTAGGGCGGCAGTTCCAGCGCGAAGGGTTCGCTGTTAGCGTAGCGGTGCTTGAACAGCACTGCCGTGCCGAAGGCGGTGGCGAAGCTGAACAAGTACAGGCTGAACATCACCAGCGGTGCCCGTGCAGGCGAGAACAAGGCGGCGGTGATGAAGATGAATACCTGCATGCGCGCCGAGCACAGCGAAAACGGAATCACCAACATGCTGAGGAAGCGCAGACTGCGCGAACGCATCACGCGCGTGCCCATCAGTGCCGGCACATTGCAGCCGAAACCCATCAGTATCATCACGAAACTGCGTCCGTCCAGACCCAGCTTCGCCATCAGCGCATCCATCAGGAAGGCTGCACGCGACAGATAGCCGGTGTCTTCCACGATGGCCATGAACAGGAAGAACAGAATGATGATCGGCACGAACGCGGCGACGGTGCCGACGCCGTTGAAAATACCGTCGATCAGCAGACCATGCACCACCGACGGTGCGCCGGCCAGCAGCGGCTCGAGGGCATGGGTCTGGATCTGCGCGAGCAGCCATTGCACGCCGCCCTGCAAGGGACTGCCGATCAGAAAGATGGCCTGGAACAGCAGGTACATGATGGTAAAGAAGATCGGCAGACCCAGCCAGGGATGCAACAGGATGTGATCCAGCCGAGCCGTGATAGGGTCGGTCAGTTGCCTGGGTGTCTGCACGGTCTGTTTGAGCAGGGCATCCATGCGGCTCTCAATTGCGTCATCCGGCGCCAGCATATCGCGCAGACTTTGCAGTTGCACCGGGCTGCTGTGTTCGAGCGTGTGGCTGATGGTTTGATGTACTTCCGGGTAGCCGCTACCGTATTTCGCACTGAGCGACAGCACCGGCATTTCGAGTAGCTCGGCCATCCTCGTCGTATCAACGGTCACGCCGAAACGCTGCGCTTCGTCCGCCATGTTAAGCAGCAGTATGGTTGGCAGCTTGAGTTGTTTGAGTTGCAGGGCCAGACTCAATTGCCGGTCGAGTTGCGAGGCGTTGAGAATGATCAGCACTAGATCGACGCTGTTGTGTTCCAGGAAGTGCCGCACGACCTGTTCATCGTCGGAAAAACCGTGCAGGTCGTAGATGCCGGGTAAGTCGACCAATTCCACCGAGGCGGCACCCAGCACGACCTTGGCGCCCATCAGATCCACGGTCACGCCCGGCCAGTTGCCGACACGTGCCGAAGCGCCGGTGATGCGGTTGAAAAAAGTGGACTTGCCGGTGTTGGGCATGCCCAGCAGGGCGATGCGCTTCATTCGGTGGCGATGTCGATCTGCCGAGCTTCGTTTCTGCGTAACATGATGTCGGTGAAACCGATGCGGACGTGCAGCGGACCGGCAAAGCATGCGCTGCGGATGACCTGCACGCGCTTGCCGATGCGGAAACCCATCGCGGCCAGGCGGAAGGCGAAGGTCATTTCAAAGCGCATGCCGGTGATGATGGCGGATTGGCCGGGTTGCAGAACTGCCAGATTGCTCATGAATAAAAACCTGCTGGAATAAATATAAATGAGAATAGTTCGTATTATTACATGTTCTTCATTTATTGCAATAGGAATTAGGGGTTTGTTTGATACATGTCAAGCTCCAAGCGCTTGTCCGGGGGCTGTCGCCGTCCGCGGAGGACTTGATATTAAGGTTTTGAAATGAATGTGCTTGTTGGACTCTCATCGGGAGCGGCCGCGCCCGATGGCCAATAAAAATCCTGTGCTTCGCGGCAGTAGGCGGTTGGTGGTGGTCGCCGCTCTGCTGATCTTGCTGCGCTATGCCCGACAATCGATGGAACTGCCGTTTTTCGGCAAGGACATTGGCGCCGACATCGAAAGCACCATTCAGTCGCGGGCAATTCACATGTGGGTGGAGACGGAGGGTCGCGTGCTTCGGTTGCTGCCGGATGATCACGAGGGCGCTGCCCATCAGCGTTTCATACTGCGTTTGGATTCCGGCCGTACTGTGCTGGTCGCGGATAACATCGCTGTGGCGAGTCGTGTGCCCTTGCAGGTAGGCGATGTCGTGCGCTTGCGCGGTCGCTACGAATGGAATGACAAGGGCGGTGTCATACATTGGACGCATCATGATCCCGGCAATCGGCACTCGGGTGGTTGGATCGAATGTCGCAATATCCGCTATCGGTAACGCTGTCTGGAGTATGCGCTGAGCGTGGGTTCTGATACAAAGCCTGACAGGGCTGGGTAGACAAAAGGGCACCGTGCTGCCCGTGTGGCTACGGAGTTGCCGGACTCAACCGGATGGCGAGCGGAAAAATGCGGAGTACCGCACTCTTTTCATAGTTTCTATGTAGTGCGACAGCGAATATTTACAACATTTTTATACCAGTCCAACTAAAGTTTCCCGCACCAATTTCCTGAGCTGGGATCTTTCTGATGGATATCTTATACGTGGGTTTGATCGTAGCGTTCTTCGCGCTCACTGTCGCGCTGGCCTATGGCTGCGAGCGTCTACGGAGGCTGTCATGACGCTCTTCTATGCGATCGGGGCGGTAGTTTCTTTGCTCTTGTTCGCCTATCTCGTGGTGGCGTTGCTGAAGCCGGAGCTGTTCTCATGACTGCCAACGGTTATTTGCAGTGTGCCTTGTATCTGGGCGTGTTGTTTGCGCTGATCAAACCGCTCGGTGCCTACATGGCGCGCATCTATGAAGGCCAGGCCACTTGGCTGGGTCGGATCGGCGCGCCGGTCGAGCGGCTCATCTACCGCGTCTGCGGTGTGCGCAGCGACGATGAAATGGACTGGAAGCGCTATACGGTTGCGATGCTGATTTTCAGTGTACTCGGTGCGCTGGTCGTGTACGCCCTGCAACGCCTGCAAGGTCTGCTGCCCCTCAATCCGCAGCACTTCGGCGCGGTGAGTCCGGATTCGTCTTTCAATACGGCTGTGAGTTTTGTTACTAATACCAACTGGCAGGGCTACAGCGGCGAGTCCACCATGAGCTATCTGACCCAGATGCTGGGGCTCGCGGTGCAGAACTTCTTCTCCGCCGCCACCGGCATGGTCATCGCGGTGGCACTGATCCGCGGCTTTGCCCGGCGCAGTGCGCAGACCATCGGCAATTTCTGGGTGGACCTGACGCGCACCACGCTGTACATCCTGTTGCCGCTGTCCATCGTCATGGCTGTCATCCTGATCCAGCAAGGTACCGTGCAGAGCTTCAGTGCCTATCAGACGGTTTCGCCGACCCAGCCGGTGACCTATGACGCTCCCAAGCTGGATGCTGCCGGCAATCCGATCAAGGACAACAAGGGCAACCCCGTGACCGAACAGGTGACGGTGAAGGAGCAACTGCTGCCGCTCGGGCCGGTGGCGTCGCAGTCCGCGATCAAGCAATTGGGCACCAACGGCGGCGGATTCTTCAACGCCAATTCGGCGCATCCCTTCGAGAGCCCGACGCCGCTGACGAACTTTATCGAGATGCTGGCGATCTTCCTGATTCCGGGCGGACTCGTTTACATGTTCGGCAAGATGGTCAGCGACACCCGCCAGGGCTGGGCGATACTCGGTGCCATGACCTTGATCTTCGTCGTGATGGCCGGAGTGGCCATCTATGCGGAACAGCAGGGCAATCCGCTGTTCACTGCACTGGGTGTCGATCAGAGTGTCAGCGCCGGTTCGCCCGGCGGCAACATGGAAGGCAAGGAAACCCGCTTCGGCATTGTCAATTCCGCGCTGTTCGCCACCATCACCACAGCTGCTTCCTGCGGTGCGGTCAACGCCATGCACGATTCATTGACGCCGATCGGCGGGCTGGTGCCGATGTGGCTGATCCAGTTGGGCGAGGTGGTGTTCGGCGGCGTGGGTTCCGGGCTGTACGGCATGCTGATGTACGCACTCGTCGCAGTATTTGTGGCGGGCCTGATGATCGGGCGCACACCGGAATACCTCGGTAAGAAGATCGAGGCCTTCGACATGAAGATGGTGTCCATCGCTATTCTGGTGACACCCTTCATCGTGCTCGCCGGTACTGCGGTCGCGGTGCTGGTGGATCCGGGTAAGGCTGGGATCGCCAACCCAGGGGCGCACGGCTTCAGTGAGATCCTGTATGCGTTCTCGTCCGCTGCCAACAACAACGGCAGCGCCTTCGCCGGGCTCTCGGCCAACACGCCGTTCTACAACATCGCCCTGGGTATCGCCGTGTGGTTCGGCCGATTCTGGCCGGCGGTGGCCGTACTCGCGATCGCGGGTTCGCTGGCGGCAAAGAAACGCATCGCACCGGGTCTTGGCACCCTGCCCACGCATACACCGTTATTTGTCGCACTGCTGCTTGGTGTTGTGCTGCTGGTTGGTGCGCTGACCTATGTGCCCGCACTCGCGCTCGGTCCCGGCATCGAGCAATTGCTGATGATTGGAGCTCACTGATATGAAACCCGATGAAGTGAACAAGTTGCTGCACGAAATCGAAGAAGGCGTCAGCCGTAAGCCGCGCGCGCTGCCATTGTTCGACCCGCCGCTGGTCAAGCCGGCGCTAGTGGATGCGTTCAAGAAGCTCGCGCCGCTGGTGCAGATGCGCAATCCGGTGATGTTTGTCGTGTACATCGGCAGCATCCTCACCACGGCCCTGTATATCCAAGCATTGCTGGGGCATGGCGAGGCACCGGCCCGGTTCATCCTGACCGTGACAGTATGGTTGTGGTTCACGGTGCTGTTCGCCAATTTCGCGGAGGCACTGGCCGAGGGGCGCAGCAAGGCGCAGGCGGCCAGCCTGCGCGGCGCACGCCGCGACATCATGGCGAAGAAGCTGGACAAGCCGAACTATGGTGCAGGCTTCAGCAAGGTCGCGGGTTCCACCTTACGCAAAGGCGATGTAGTGCTTATTGAAGTCGGCGATTTCGTTCCGGCCGACGGCGAGGTGATCGAAGGCACGGCTTCGGTGGACGAGAGCGCCATTACCGGCGAGAGCGCACCTGTAATCCGCGAATCCGGCGGTGACTTCAGTTCCGTCACCGGCGGCACACGTGTGCTCTCGGACTGGCTGGTGGTGCGCATCGCGGTGAATCCGGGCGAGGCCTTTCTGGATCGCATGATTTCCATGGTAGAGGGTGCCAAACGCCAGAAGACCCCCAACGAGATCGCGCTGACGATTCTGCTGGTGGCCATGACCCTGGTGTTCCTGTTCGCCACGGTCACGCTGCTGCCTTTTTCGATCTTCAGCGTCGCGGCCAGCAAGCTCGGCAGCCCGATCACGATTACCGTACTGGTTGCGCTGCTGGTGTGCCTGATCCCTACCACGATCGGTGGGTTGCTGTCGGCCATCGGCGTCGCGGGTATCGGCCGCATGATGCAGGCGAATGTCATCGCGACCTCGGGCCGTGCCGTGGAAGCCGCGGGCGACGTGGACGTGCTGCTGCTCGACAAAACCGGCACGATCACGCTGGGCAACAGGCAGGCGTCGGCTTTCCTCGCCGCCCCCGGCGTCAGCGAACAGGAACTCGCCGATGCCGCGCAGCTTGCCTCGCTCGCCGATGAAACGCCGGAAGGGCGCAGCATTGTGATTCTCGCCAAACAGAAGTTTCAACTGCGTGAGCGTGATGTCCATGCCCTGAACGCGCACTTCGTGCACTTCAGCGCCCGGACCCGCATGAGCGGTGTGGATCTCGACGGACGCGAGATCCGCAAGGGTGCGGCGGATGCCATCCACACGTGGGTGGAAGTGTCCGGCGCGCATTTCCCGGCAGCCGTGAAGACGCTGGTGGACGATGTCGCGCGGCGCGGCAGCACGCCGCTGGTAGTGGCTGACAGCAAGCGTGTGTTCGGCGTGGTCGAGCTCAAAGACATCGTCAAGGGCGGCATCAAGGAGCGCTTCGTGCAGCTGCGTCGCATGGGCATCAAGACCATAATGATCACCGGCGACAACCGCCTTACTGCCGCCGCCATCGCGGCCGAGGCCGGCGTGGACGATTTCCTCGCCGAGGCCACGCCGGAGGCCAAGCTGAAACTGATCCGCGATCACCAGGCCGAAGGCCGGCTGGTGGCGATGACCGGCGACGGCACCAACGATGCGCCGGCGCTGGCGCAGGCGGACGTCGCGGTGGCCATGAACACCGGTACGCAGGCGGCGAAGGAAGCCGGCAACATGGTGGACCTGGACTCCAACCCGACCAAGCTCATCGAGGTCGTGGAGACCGGCAAGCAGCTGCTGATGACGCGCGGTGCGCTCACCACGTTCAGCATCGCCAACGATATCGCGAAATACTTCGCCATCATCCCGGCGGCGTTCGTTGTCACCTACCCGGCGCTAGGCGTGCTGAACATCATGCATCTGGCGACGCCGGCGAGCGCGATTCTGTCGGCGGTGATATTCAACGCGCTGATCATCGTAGCGTTGATTCCGCTGGCGCTCAAAGGCGTACATTACCGCCCGAGGGGGGCGGCTTCGGTGTTGCGCACCAATCTGCTGATCTACGGCGTCGGCGGCATCATCGTGCCGTTCATCGGCATCAAGCTCATCGACCTGGGGCTGGTCGCCCTGGGTTTGGCGTAACGGAGGTAAAGTCATGCTTAGAGAAATCAGACCCGCGGTTATGATCTTCGTCGTGTTGACGCTTGTCACCGGCGTGCTCTACCCTTTGCTGGTCACATTCATCGGTCAGACGGCGTTCCCGCATCAGACGAACGGCAGTCTTATCGTACAGGGTGACAAAGCTGTGGGTTCCGCGCTGATCGGCCAACCGTTCAGCGATCCAAAATACTTCTGGGGCCGGCCGTCGGCGACCGGACCGTTTCCTGATAACGCCGCCGCATCGAGCGGTTCCAACCAGGGGCCGCTGAATCCGGCGCTGACTGATGCCATCAAAGCACGCGTTCAGGCGCTGCGCGACGCCGATCCCGGTAACACAGCACTGGTGCCAGTGGACTTGGTCACCGCCTCGGCCAGCGGGCTTGATCCGCAGATTAGTCCGGCGGCGGCCGAGTACCAGATCCACCGTGTGGCCAAGGCGCGCAAACTGCCGGTGCAGATCGTGCGCGATCTGGTGTCGAAACATACTGAAGGCCGTCAGTTCTTCGTGCTCGGCGAACCGCGCGTAAACGTATTGAAGCTCAATCTCGCGCTCGATGCGCTGCGATGATTACGGCGAATGCAAACACGGACACCCGGGCTGTTTTGGTCAGCCGGCCGCTGATCGAGCGACGGTTCACATATACTTGCCATCATGACCGATCAACGTCCTGATCCCGACAAGCTGCTCGAACGCGTCCAGCTCGAAGAGCAGAAGGCGCGCCGCGGCAAGCTCAAGATATTCTTCGGCGCCTGCGCCGGTGTCGGCAAGACCTTCGCGATGCTGTCCGCCGCGCGGGTGCTCAAGCAGCAGGGCGTCGATGTCATCGTAGGGCTGGTCGAAACCCACAAGCGGGCAGAAACCGCCGAACTGCTCGAAGGGCTCGATATTCTGCCATCGAAGAACCTCGAGTACCGCGGCAAGGCGTTTACCGAATTCGATCTGGATGCGGCACTGCAGCGCAAGCCGGCGGTGATTCTGGTCGATGAACTCGCCCATACCAATATGGCCGGGTCGCGTCACGCCAAGCGCTGGCAGGACGTACATGAACTGCTGGAAGCGGGTATCGATGTCTACACCACGGTCAATGTTCAGCACCTGGAGAGCTTGAACGATATCGTTGGGCAGATCACCGGTGTGCGGGTGGCGGAGACCGTGCCCGACAAGGTCTTCGATAACGCCGATGAAGTCACCGTTGTCGACCTACCCGCCGATGAGTTGTTGCAGCGTCTCAAAGAGGGCAAGGTCTATCTTGCGCAGCAAGCTCAGCATGCCATTCAGAACTTTTTCCGCAAGGGCAATCTGATCGCGCTGCGTGAACTCGCGCTGCGCCGCACGGCGGATCGCGTCGACGCGCAGATGCGCGAGTACCGCGAGGACAAGTCGATACGCGGCGTGTGGAAGGCAAAAGAGCGGCTGCTGGTCTGCGTAGGCCCCGGACCCGATGGCGAAATGTTGATTCGAAGCGCCGCCCGTCTGGCGGCCAGTCTGCATGCCGACTGGATTGCCATCTACGTTGAAACACCGCGCCTGCAACGCTTGCCCAAACAGACGCGTGATCAGATCTTGAAGACCCTGAGTCTTGCCCAGGAACTGGGCGCGGAAACCACCACACTGGCGGGCCACGACATCGCGTTCAGCCTGCTTGGCTATGCCCGCAGCCGCAACGTTTCGAAATTGGTGATCGGCAAGACCTCGCGCCGCAGCTGGCGCCTGCGGTTTTCCGTGCCCTTGGCCGAGCGGCTCACGGTACTGGCCGGGGATGTCGATGTTTACGTCGTCGGTTACGAAGCAAAGAACCGCAAGGCGCGTGCCGATGCGGTGCTGGATTTTCAGAGTCTGGAACCCGAGCACAGGCGCAAGGCGCGCCTGCGGGGTTATCCGATTGCGGCCTTTGTCTGTGCGCTCACCACCGCCCTGACCGCGTTGCTGGCCACCCGCCTCGAGCTCACCAATATCGTCATGCTGTATCTGCTGAGTGTGGTGCTGGTGGCGTTCCGGTTGGGTCGTGGTCCGGGGATATTGAGTTCGTTACTGTCCGTGGCCGCGTTCGATTTCTTTTTCGTGCCGCCGCGTTTCACCTTCGCGGTCGCCGACGTTCAGTATCTGCTCACCTTCGCCGTGATGCTAGCGGTTGCGCTGGTGATCAGTAATCTCGCCTCCGACATGCGCTACCAGGCCCGTATCGCGACCTTGCGCGAGCGACGTGCCAGGGCGCTGTATGAAATGGGGCGCGAGCTGGGCGGCGCTTTGCAGGCCGAGCAGGTTGTCGAGATCGCCAACCGGCATCTGCACGGGATATTCCAGGCCAACACCGCCATCCTGCTGCCGACGCTGGAGGAAAAGATCGTCACGCCGCCCGCACCGGCCGTCATGGCGGAGCACGACATGGCGTTGGATGTCGCGATCGCGCAATGGGTCTTCGATCACCAGCAGGCGGCCGGATTCGGAACCAACACATTGTCCGGCAGTCCGATTTATTATCTGCCGCTGAAGGCGCCGGTGCGCACACGCGGGGTGTTGGCACTGGCGCCGAGCAATCCACGGTTGATTTTTGTGCCTGAGCAACACCGCTTGCTGGAGACCTTTGCGGCGCAGATCGGGTTGGGACTGGAGCGGGTGCATTTCGTGGAGGTCGCTCAGGATGCCACCCTGAGGATCGAATCCGAGCGCCTGCGCAATTCGCTGTTGAGCGCCATCTCGCATGACCTGCGCACGCCCCTGACCTCGCTCATCGGACTGTCCAGCACGCTGGCGGCGGATAACAATCTGTCGGAACGGACCCGCAGTGAACTCGCCGAGGCGGTGCATTGTGAAGCGCTGCGCATGAGCAGTCTGGTCAATAAACTGCTCGACATGGCGCGTCTTCAGGCGGGCGGCGTGACGTTGAATCGTCAGTGGCATGTGCTGGAGGAGATAGTCGGCAGTGCGCTGAGATCGGTGCGTCATGTCCTCACGGGGCATGCGATCAAGACAGATCTGGAAGATTCACTGCAGTTGATTTACATGGACAGCGTGCTCATCGAACGAGTGTTGAGCAACCTGATCGAGAATGCCGCGAAATTTACGCCGCCAGACAGCCAGATTCATATTGGCGCCGAAATCCACGATCACGAACTTCACATCACGGTTGCCGATAACGGTCCTGGCCTGCCCGTCGACATGCTGGAGGCGGTATTCGACAAGTTCACCCGTGGCGAGAAAGAATCGGCTACGCCGGGTGTCGGGCTGGGACTGTCTATCTGCAAGGCTATCGTACAGGCGCATGGCGGTCGGGTTTGGGCCGAGAACAACGCATCCGGCGGTGCGCGCTTCACGTTCACGTTGCCGCTGCTGGAGCCGCCCGCGATGCACGAACCCAATGAACCGGTCGCGGCGACCGCTGATGATATGCAACACACCGCATGACCGTGCAACGCGTGGTAGTCATCGCCGAGGACGAAAAACAGATCCGACGTTTTCTGCGCGCCTCCTTGGAAGGCGAGGGGTTCGCTGTGCATGAAGCGGAAACCGGCCGGCAGGCTCTGGTTGAATCCGCCACGCGTAAACCCGATCTGTTGATGCTCGATCTGGGCCTGCCGGACATGGATGGCGTCGAGGTCATCCGCGATCTGCGTACCTGGACAGAATTACCCGTCATTGTGCTCTCGGCGCGCACCCAGGAAGCCGACAAGGTCGATGCGCTGGATGCCGGCGCGGACGATTATCTGTGCAAACCCTTCGGGGTAGGCGAACTGCTGGCTAGGATTCGTGTTGTCCTGCGTCGGCGAACCACCGTCACTGACGGACAGCAAAGCCAGGAGTTTCGCTTTGGTGATATCCGTGCGGATCTTCTTAATCGGCGGGTGTATCGCCAAGACCAGGAGATTCATTTGACGGCGATTGAATACCGGTTATTGAGCGCTTTGATCCAGGGCGCCGGAAAAGTGTTGACCCACCGGCATCTGCTCAAGGACGTTTGGGGGCCATCGCATGTCGAGAGCAGTCACTATCTGCGTATCTACATGGCGCGTATCAGGCAGAAGCTCGAGGCGGACCCCGCGCAACCGAAACACTTCATCACCGAGACCGGGGTCGGCTATCGTCTGCTGTAATAGGGAAACTTGTCGGCATACGGCTGAGTTGAACCGGAAGAAATGCCGTGCCTTGATAGGGATTAGGTTGTGGTCGATCGGGGGTGGTGTATTATGGCCACACCGTATGCCGACGTCGAGCCTGCCCGTGATGCCACTCTCCGCTGCGCCGCCGTCACGCCTGACGATATTTTCCGCCGCACCGCACCGCATGCTGTTCTTCGGCGGCGCCGTGCAATTGGTCGCGACCCTGCTGTTCTGGGGCGTGGAACTGGCCGGACGGTATGTGGGCGGGTGGTCGCCGCCCTCCACCGTCATCCCGGTGAGTTTCGCGCATTCCTTTCTGATGCCGTATGCGCTGTTCCCGTTCTTCATATTCGGCTTCCTGATGACCACCTACCCGCGCTGGATGAATGGCGTCGAGATACCGCGGCATCGTTATGCCACGGCCTTCGTGCTGCTGGCCGCCGGCGTGGTGCTGTATTACCTGGGCCTGTACCTGTCCAAGAATCTGCTCACCGCCGGCGTGACGCTGCTGCTGGCCGGCTGGGGCGCGGCGCTGCGCGCGTTGCTCATCGTCTATCGCCAAGCGCCGGCCACGGACAAGCGTTACGAAACCGTGCTCAACTGCGCGCTCAGCGCCGGCTGGGCCGGCATGTTCTGCTATCTGCTTTGGCTGATCACCAGTCAGTCCATGTTCCTGGATCTGGCGCAGCAGGTCGGCATCTGGCTGTTCCTGGTCGTGGTGCTGGTAACGGTAAGTCATCGCATGATTCCGTTTTTCAGCAGCAGCGTGCTGGAGGACTTCAAGAGCGTGCGTTCCAACTGGAGTCTGCCGGTGCTGCTGATCGGTGTATTCGGCCATCTGGTGCTGACCTTGGTGGATCTGCGGCAGTGGCTGTTCGTGTTCGATCTGCCGCTGGCGTTCCTGGGCCTGTACCACAGTTTCTGCTGGAAATTTTTCCAGAGCTTCAAGGTGCGTCTGTTGGCCGTATTGCATATTGCCTTTCTCTGGTGGGGTATCGCCATGTTGCTATACAGCGTGCAGAGTCTGGTGCTGCTGATCGGAGCGGAGACCGTGCTCGGCAAGGCGCCGCTGCATGCGTTGGGCATCGGCTTCATCGCCTCGATGTCGATCGGTATGGCGACACGGGTGATACTCGGTCATTCCGGCCGGCCGCTGGTCCTGGATGGTTACAGTTGGGTCTGCTTTCTTGGTCTCGCGGTCACCGCGCTGCTGCGTATCGCCGCCGAGATTCCGCAATTGGCCGGGGGTATCGATGCGCCGTTCAATTTGCTCGCCGCTGGTGCGTGGCTGCTGTTCATGGGCGCGTGGGTGGCGCGCTATGCGCCGATGTTGTTGCGGCCGCGCGTCGATGGCAAGGCGGGCTAGTGCCGTATCCTTGGGCGCAGGGCACGCATCACGTCGCGGACATGCGGATGAAAAATATTGATATCGGGACGGGTTTTAGACCTACCCCATGGGTGATGAATTGGAGTCGTCCGTGTCTTATCTGTTCCTCAAATCCGTCCATATAAGCGCCGTCTTTCTGAGCGGCGCACTGTTCTTTGTCCGCGGCCGCTGGATGTTGCATAACTCGTCGCGTCTGCACCAGACCTGGGTCAAGGTCATGCCGCATATCATCGACACGGTGCTGCTGGTCAGCGCCGTCGCGCTGACCCTGCGTATCCACCAGTACCCTCTCGCTAACAACTGGCTAACGGCCAAGGTGTTGGGATTGCTGCTCTACATCGCCTTGGGTATGCTCGCGCTCAAACGCGGTCGCAGCCAAAAGCTGCGACGGCACGCGTGGGTGGCGGCCTTGGTGGTGTACCTGTACATCGTGGCGGTGGCGCTGACTCACCACGCACTGGTGGTTGCGGCGTAATCGCGCTGCTGGATCGTAATCGATCGGTATGACTTGTAACGCCTGACGTATTGACATAACGTAATCTGATGACAATGCTCGCTATCGGCCCCGCCAGTCTTGATGTCTGGGTCAAGACCCTCGGCGAACACGGCATGCCGATCTTCGCTCGCACGGCGCGCGATATCGCTGGCGTGGCCTCGCGCGACCAGAGTTCCGCCGCGGAGTTGGCGCGCGTGATTCTGCAGGACGCGGCCATGACGGCGCGCCTGCTGCGCGTCGCCAACAGCTCATATTATAACCCCGGCAAGCACGGCATCAGCACCGTAAGCCGCGCCGTGGTGGTGCTGGGCTTCGAAGTGGTGCGGAGTATCTGCCTGTCAATCGCCGTGGTGGAGAATCTGCTCAAGGGTCCGCAGCGCGAACGCATCCTGATGGAAATGGCGCGCTCTTTTCACGCCGCCGCGCAGGCGCGCGCCTTTGCCGTCAAGCACAAGGACCCGGCCCCGGAGGAAGTATTCATCGCCACACTGCTGCTCAATCTCGGCCAAATGGCCTTCTGGTCGTCGTCGGGTGATCATGGCGAGCAACTCACTCAGGCCATGAGAAAACCCGGCATCACGTCGGAGCAGGCGGAAGAGCAGGTGCTGGGTTTTAAACTCCAGCAACTGACTCTGGGCTTGGCCAAGGAGTGGAACCTTGGTGAACTGCTGCAGGATACGCTGGAAGGCAAGCACAAGGAGAATCCGCGCATCAGCAACATCGTCCTTGGTCATGAGCTGGCGCGCAATCTGGAGCAGGGCTGGGAGTCGCGCGAGGTCAAGGATATGATGAAGCGGCTAGCGGAAAAACTCTATATGCCACTGGACGCGGTGCAGACTCTGGTGCGGAACAATGCGCGCGACGCGGCGCGCACCGCGGCCAGTTATGGCGTCGCCAATCTCGCGAAACTGATTCCGGCGCCGCACAGTCTCGCCGAAGATACGCTGGCCGCCGTGCGCGCCGAGGAAGCCCCGATCGCCGATTTGGAGTTTCCAACGTCCGATCCGATCCTGCAACTGAAGATTCTGCGCGAACTCACCGGCCTGCTGGAGGCCAAGCCGGATATCAACCTGCTGCTGGAGATGGTACTCGAAGGAATTTATCGTGGCGTCGGCATGGATCGCACACTGTTCGCCCTGCTCAGTCCCGATCGGCGCCAGTTGCGCGCCCGCTATGCGCTGGGGCAAGGCCGCAATCAGTTGGTACGGCGCTTCTCCTTTCAGACCGCCAGCACCACCGAGAATCTGTTCAGTTGTGTGATCCTGGCGCAGAAGTCCTTCAATGTCAGTGCGCCGCCGACCGCGGACATCGCGCCAATGGTGACGCCGGCGTTACGCGAGTTGACCTCCGACGCGCCCTTCTACGTCAGTCCCATCGTGGTCAACAGCCAGTCCATAGGTTTGTTCTATGCCGACCGCCAGCCCAGCGGCCGGTTGCTCGACCAAGAAAGCTACGCCAGTTTCAATCACTTCGTGATGCAGGCGAATATGACTCTGACGTTGCTCATGCGGCGCGGCAAATAGATGCGGCGATCCTGGCGCGGGCGGCGCATCTCTCTTGGTGCGTGGATCATGTCAAGATGGGATGCAAATGACGCGCCGCGCCTGAATAGCGGCTTCTCGACCCGATGGTCGAGAGTGTGCGTCAAAGCTCAGTGCCGGCTGGTGGTAGCGCCGAGCATCGCGCGGTTGCTCAGGTAATCGGCGAGGCGCGCCGCCGGCAGCGCCTCGCTGAAGTAAAACCCTTGCATGGCATCGCAGCCCTGCGTGTTCAGCAGATTCAGCTGGTCCTGCGTTTCTACGCCTTCCGCGATAACCTTCAAGTGCTGTTTGTGCGCCATATCGATGATGGCGCTGGTGACGGCGGCGGCGTCGCTGCTGCGGGTGATATTGCGCACGTACTTGTGATTCAGCATGAAGATGTCGATGCTGTGCAGGCGGAACTGTTCGAGCGGCGGATCTCCGGCGTTGAAATCGTCGATGGTCACGCCTATGCCGAGCGCGTGCAGCGAGCGCAAGGTTTCCCGCGCGGCGTCAGCGGGCTGTTGCAGCATGGTTTCGGTGACGCTAATGCGCAGCAGTTCCGCCGGCAAGTCGTTGTCGTGCAGAGCGGCGGTGATGTCCGTCACCAGATCCTCATGCAGGAATTGCACCGACGACAGATTGATACAGACCGGCACGGCCATGCCGCCGGTCCGCCAGGCGCGGCATTGTGCGCAAGCCGTTTTCAATACCCAGCGTCCTATCGCGATGCTGAGACTGCTCATCTCGGCGATCGGCAGGAACTGTGCGGGTAGCAGCAGACCTTTGCTGGGATGATGCCAGCGCAGCAGAGCTTCCAGACCGACCAGCCGGTGTGTGCGCACGTCGATCTGAGGCTGATAATGCAGTTCGAGTTTGCCGTGTCGAAGGGCGTGACGCAGGCCAAATTCCATGTTAATGCGCTCGTGGGTGCTGATGTATAGGGCCGGCGAGTAGAACTGAATAGCGTTGCGCCCGCTTTCCTTGACGTTGTACATGGCGGCGTCGGCGTTGGTGATCAGCGTTTGCGCCTCTTGGCCGTCATGCGGGTAGGCGCTGATGCCGATGCTGGGTGTGATCCGGACGCTGTGGCCCTCGATGCTGACATCATCCACCATGGCGTCGAGTATCTTCTGAGCCACCGGTAACGCATCGGCGGCCTCGCGTAATTCCGGGATCACCACGACGAACTCGTCACCGCCCAGACGACTGACCGTGTCGGCGTCGCGCACGCATTTCCTGAGGCGTACAGCGAAGATACGCAATACCTGGTCGCCGCCGGCGTGTCCCAATTCATCGTTGATCGTCTTGAAGCGGTCCAGGTCGATGAACAGCACGGCGACCTGTCGGCTTTCGCGGCGCGCGCTCGCCAGTGCGCGTTCGATGCGGTCTTGCAGCAGCACCCGATTCGGCAGACCCGTCAGACTGTCGTGGCTGGCGAGGAATTCCATGCGTTCCTCGGCGCTCTTGATCTGCTGTATGTCATAGCAGGAGCCGATGTAGCCGGCGAATGCGCCGTGTTGGTCGAAAAACGGTTTGCCGTGGTCGGTGAGCCAGTGGTAGCTGCCATCGTGGTAACGCAGCCGGTATTCCATGATGAAGGGGCGGCGGTCGCGGCAGGCGTTGAGGTAAGTGTCCATGCAGGCGTCGAGGTCGTCAGGATGCACGCCCGAGGTCCAGCCGTTGCCGTGTTCCCGTGCCAATTCGCGGCCGGTGAAATCCAGCCATGCCTGATTGAAGTAATTGCGCATTGCATCGGTACTGGCACGCCACACCGGGTTGGGGAAGATATCCAGCAACGAAAGATAGAAGTCGCGCGCCCTGATAAGTTCGTCCTCGGCCTGCTTGCGTTCGCTAATATCGCGAATGATGGCCTGGCGAAAGCGCTTGCCGTCCACATTGATGTAGCGCGCGCTGATTTCAACGGGGAATTGGCCGCCGTTCTTGTGTTGGTGCGTGGTTGTATAGATCAGGCCATGCTGCAGGTCGGCCTGCCGCCATTGAGCGGCGTAATCCGCCAAGGTCTCGGCGGTGCGCAAACCGGCGAGAGTCATTTTCAACAACTCCTCGCGCGGGTAACCGTACATCTCCAGAGCCTTGTCGTTGGCTTCAAGGATATTGCCGTTATCGTCCGTCAGCAGAATAACGTCGTTCGCGTATTTGCTAAGATAGTCCAGGTGTCGCACGAGCACCAGACGTTGCAGTTCCGCCTGCTGGTAACGGCTGCGGCCGAGTTGCCACAGGTACCAGGTAAAGCTGCCGATCAACGTCAGCAACGCGGTAGTGAGTAGCATGATGTCGATTGCCGCGCGTTGTGCGGATTGCGCAATTTCCGTCATATCGAGCTTGGCCACCAGCAGCCAATCGGTGTTGGGGATGCGCCGTATGCTAGCCAGCACCGGGTGCTGGTTGTAATCGAGGCCTTCATGCAGCGTGGTTTGGCTATGCAGTGCCTGCGGGCCGATAAGTTTGTCGAGTCGGAGGGGGACGGTGAGGCGTTCGCTGTAGGTACCCGACGGCCCGTTCATATAGGTCAACAGGGTCCCCTCGTAACGGACCAGATATGTCGCGCCACTGCGGGCCGGCGTTGGCCACCAATCGAGCAATGGGTAAAGATAGCGCGCGGGATCTATGCTGAGTGCCAGCAGGCCGACCGCGCGCGTCGTATGGGTGCCGATACCCGCGTCCGCGTCGCTGACGCGAAGCGGCACAAACATGGTGAATGACTCGCCGTGCGGGTTGCGGGCGGCATCCGCGCGATTATCGACAAAGGTGACGGAGGTTTTGTGCAAAGCATCGCGGGCGGCACGGCGCAGGATGTCATCGAAGGCGGGTGTAGTGCCGGCGACGGCGCGGACGATGAGATCACGGTCGAGCAGCATTACGCTGTGATACTGGCCGGTGCGCTGAATCGATTGGATGTGCGATTCTAGACTATGGCCGATGGCATCGTCCGGTGCGCCGCTGATCAGCCAATCTTCTGTTTGTGCGGCGAACCGCACGTCGTGCAGGATCAGATCCGCATTGCTGCGCCGCTCATTCAGCCAAGCGCTGATCTGACGGACCTTAAGGTCGGTGATGGTGGCCAGCAAGCGGCCTCGGTTAGCGCGGACCTCCGCCAATTTATATGAATATCCCACCAGCCCCGCTGCTAGCACGAGGCTGACCATGCCGACAACAATTAAGATGGGCAGCAATACCGCTCTGCGGCTATGCCGGTGCGATTGGGCGGCGGCGGTCACGACCGGCCCCTTGCCATCCGCATTGCCTGCCGCGTCGCAAACAGCATCGTGCTTGGCATGATGCGTATCATTTTAGGGTGGCCTGCATGGTCAGCGCCTTGTACCGACGAATATCATCTCTGATTCAAATATATAACAAACTGGCCCACAGAGGACTTTGCGGTGCGTCAATTTTATCCGCTGGGAATGATTCCAACCCTGTAACAGAGCACGCATCGACTATGCTTGTTGTGACGGGAGGAAACTTGGCAAGGCCGAGCGGGGCGTGTCCGGGGCTTGCCGAAGGAAATATAATCGATATAAAACAGTGGAGTGTGTCCATCCCGGCGGGGCGTGCCAAGGCAATATCAAATGCCGGGCCGTAACAGTGATGAGAATTACGGAGGTGGGGCCATGATAACGGTGAAAGTGATCGAAAAAGCGTCGGGCAAGGCCGCGCGAGGCCAAATGGTGGTGCTCAGTTATGACGGCGAGCAGGGTACCCTGACTGAGCAATACACCAATCGTAATGGCGTGGCGTATTTCAAGGCGTTACCCGGCAGCGGCAGGGTTCTGGTGAACGGTGTGGAACGCAGGAATTGTTATATCGACTGGTGTACCGAGGTCGCGGTGTGGTCGGTCGTCTGACGGCGGCAAGCGCAGACATGTCGAAACTGTACGTGGCCTCCGAGGCGGCGCAGTCCATTGCGGTAAATGACAAACATGCTGCGCTGACAACTGCTGATACATTGATCTTATTAAAAATTTTCTCATAAAGCAATCGTGAGCAGGTTAATTGAGTTGGTTAATTAAGCGAGGTAACTCTCCGGCATTGGCGGAGGTTGCTTAATTGAGGGCGAACTATATGCGACAGACGAGCGTGGACAGCACTCCGTTGGAGCATTCGGCTTGCGCAGAGACCTTGCTTAATTACTTTGTTGAGTCGGGTTGCGCGCCACGGTATTCGCTAGGCAGTGCCGCGCGCCGTTATGTCACTTGCCGGCAGACTGATGCAGACACTCAGGCCGCCGACGGGTTCATTGCACGCCGATATAGTGCCGCCGTGCAGGCCGATGGCGCGTTCCGCGATCGCCAGTCCCAGGCCATAACCGCCACTGCTACGGTCGCGGGCCTCGCCGACGCGCACAAATGGTTCAAACATCCGCGGCAGCATCGGCTCCGGCACGCCGGGGCCGCGATCAGTGACACGGATCAGCACGCGTCCATCCGTCTGGCTGGCGGTGAGCATGACGGTGCTACCCGCGGCGGTGTAATGGATGGCGTTGCGGACGACATTTTCGAGAGAGCTGTGCAGCAGCTTCGCATTGCCATGCACGTTCAGCAGGGGCGGTTGCTGCAAGCGGATATCGCACGGCCGCAGGCGGGCTTCAAGCGTCGCATCATCCGCGACGGTCGTGAGCAGTTCGGACAGGTTGACGGTCTCCAGCGGCGTGTTCTGTGCGCCAGCCTCGAGTCGCGCCAGTGACAATAACTGACCGATCAATTCATTCAACCGTTCCGTCTCGATTTCGATGCGGTCCAGTTCCGGTTGGCCGCCGCCGCCGCGCTGGCGTGCCAGGCCCAGCGCGGCTTGCAGACGTGCCAAGGGTGAACGCAATTCATGCGATACGTCGCGCAACAATTGCTTGTGCGACTGCATCAGTTCATTGAGCCGTTCCGCCATATGATCGAATGCCAACGCCAGGTCGACGATTTCGTCGCGCCGTCCGCCCAGTGACGCGCCGACGCGTTGTCTTAGATCGCCGGCCGCATAGGTTTCGGCGGCGTGGCGCAGGCGTTCAATCGGCGCGGTGAGATAGCGCGCCAGCAGAAAGCACACCAATGCGCTGATCAGTGTGCCCAACAGCAGTGGTACGGCGATGACGCGCGGCCGCCCCAGCAGCCGCGCCAGCGTGACGCGTTGATAGTCCGGTACGATGAAATAACGGCTGCCATTGGCCAATGAAATCCAGTGTTCGGAGTGTGCAGGGCGCGGTATTTCATGGCGCCGCTCCGCGCGTTCCGCCCACGCGTCTTGGCGGCGCATACGCTCTAGTGCGGGGGCGGGTACGGTCCTGCCCAGCACATCCTTGCCGTCCGCATCCAGCGCCAGCAACGGCACGGCATCCTGCTCGTCGACCTGGCGCGCCCAGGCCTGCAAACCCCGCAGGCCACTCTGTTGCGTCATGCCGCGGGCCTTGGCGATGCGTTGTTCTAGGTGTTCGCGCGGCGCGCCGGCATCCTGCTGGGCGCGCAGGCGATCCAGATAGTGCGAGGTAAACAACAGGCTGGTGACAGAGAACAACACCAGCGCGGTCCAGAATGACAAGAAAAATTTCCAGTACAGTCGCTGCATACGCAACCGCTCTCAGCAAGTGATGAACTGGTAACCGACGCCGCGAACGGTCTTGATGCGGTCCTCGCCGCCCGGCCGTGCCCCGAGTTTGCGGCGCAGACTGCTGACATGCATATCCAGGCTGCGGTCGTAGCGCGTGAGCTTGCGGCCCAATGCCAGGTCCGACAGTTCGGTTTTGGTGACCACCTGGCCGGCGTGGCGCAACAGCACTTCCAATACGCTGTACTCGGTGCTGGTCATGTCGACAGGTCGGTCCCGGCAATGCACGCTGCGCAAACCGGTATGCATCTCCAGGTCATCGAAGCGTAACGTCTCCGTCACCGGCGACGGCGTCTCGGCGCGGCGCAGCACGGCGCGGATGCGCGCCACCAGCACGCGCGGATTGCAGGGCTTGGCCAGATAATCATCGGCGCCCAGTTCCAAGCCGATGATGCTGTCCACATCCTCGTCGCGCGCGGTGAGCATGAGCACCGGCGTCTGTGTATGAGTGCGCAATTCGCGCAATACATCGAAACCGTTTTTGCGCGGCATCATCACGTCGAGCACCAGCAGATCGAAATGGCTGCTACCGGCGCGTGCCAAGGCGGCTTCCCCGTCATGCACCGCTTCCACTGTGAAGCCCTCGGCAGTGAGGTACTGCGTCAGCATACCGCACAACTCCACGTCATCGTCCGCCAGTAGAATGTCGGCCATCATGTCGCTCCGTATGCATCTGCTATGCTAATCGTGGCGTACAGTCTGCCATACCACGGGCTCCGGCAGACAGCGAATGCGCGCCGCATTTACATAGATTTACAGGAATCTGACGCAGGCTTACGCAGTCCAAGCTTAGAGTAATGCCACCGGTGCGAAACCGCGCCTCGATACCAGCAGACTGGGAGATATCATCATGAAACACGCTATTTCGACTTTGATCATCAGCGCCGTCCTGGCGGGTAGTCTGGCCGCCGCCGCGCCCGCGTTCGCGCACGGCATGGGGCCGGATAACGGCTGTGCACACCACCGGTCAGGCATGTCCGGCCAGTGGGGCGGTTCCGGGGCGGGTATCGAGCCTATGGTGCGGAGATTGAATCTTGATTCCAAGCAGCGCGACGCGGTGTATGCCATTACTGATAAACACCGGGCCGAGATGCGTGCGCTGCACGACCGGATGTGGAGCGGCCATCAGCAGTTGCGAGCGCTTATCGCCCAAGGCGCCGTCGATGAAGCCAAAATCCGTGCCCTGGCGGATGCGCAGGGCAAGAACATGGCGGACATGATCGTCCTGCACGCGCGGATTCGTTCGGAGATCGGAAAAGTGCTGACACCGGCGCAGCGTGAACAGATGCAGAAACAGCTCCATGGACCGGAGTGATCGACAGGAACGATGATGCCGGTTGGGAATCCTCATGAGCATCGCGCATCATGGTCGGTAGCCGCGAACGCCTGATAGAGACGGTCGCAGGCCGGTGATCTGCCTGGACCCGATGGCGGTCGGCGATGAATGAAGGCAACTACTGACCGTCGGGTTTGGCAGCGTTATAATCAACATCCGTCCCATGCCGCCGGATATGCAGCCATGCCGCCGAACCCGCCCACCGCCGATGCCGACCGGCTCAACAAAATCGTCGCCGCCGCCCAGCGCAACCGCGAGGTGCGCGAGCAGGATTACCGTGCCCGGGCCCTCAAGCTCTACCCCTGGATTTGCGGGCGCTGTCGCCGCGAGTTCAGCCGTGAGAATCTTCAGGAATTGACGGTTCATCACCGCGATCACAATCACGACAATAATCCCGCTGACGGCAGCAATTGGGAGCTGCTTTGCCTGTATTGCCATGACAATGAGCATGCCCGCTACCTTGACCCGGTGGCAGCGGGCGCCGCCGCGGCTCCATCGGCGCAGGCCAGACCGGTCTCTAAGCATAACCCGTTCGCCGATCTCAAAGCCCTATTAAAGAATAAGGACTGAAAGTTAGCCGGTTCGGCCTGCAAAACCGGTTCTGGCGCGGCCTATTCCCCGGATCGAGCCCTGATTCTGGGGGAGGGGGCTGGTTATCGTGCGGAGTTCGTGTATATTGTCCGCGTTGGAGTGCACTTCTTGTGGTCGGTTCGGTATTCAATCCCGTAATTTCTCTTCCAAGAATGAACTGCAAACCAACGCATTTCTACTTTTATTATTACGAGGTATTACCGTGACGACAGGAACAGTAAAGTGGTTTAACGATGCCAAAGGCTTCGGCTTCATTACCCCGCAGGATGGCAGCAAGGATGTGTTCGTTCATCACTCCGCCATCCAGGGTAGCGGCTTCAAGAGCCTGGCCGAAGGCCAGCAGGTGACGTTCGATGTGGAACAAGGCCCGAAGGGTCCATCCGCTGTGAACGTCAAACCAGCCTGAACTGACATTCTGCGCAAGCAGGATTCAGAAAAAGACCCCGCCTTACGGCGGGGTCTTTTTTTGTCTGGACTTTGCAGTTGCGGCAATCGATCGCAGCTTCCCTGATAATGTCGCGATTGGCTTTTCATCCGACGTCTTTTGCGGAGGTAGTCCATCCCGATGTCCGAGTGGTACGTCTACATACTGCGCTGCGCTGACGAAAGCCTGTACACAGGGGTAGCGACGGATCTCGTTGCCCGCGTATCTACTCACAACGCAGGGAAGGGTGCGAAATATACCCGCGGCCGGCGGCCGGTAGTGCTGGTTTATCAGGAGCCCGCTGATGATCGTGCCGCCGCGCAGCGGCGCGAGGCCGAGATCAAACGGATGCCCGCCGCGGCAAAGCGTCAGCTTGTCGGGCGGAACGGCGCCGATCCTGGATCTTCCTGGCGCACATGAACTACTATCATTGCGCGCACAGGGTCATGCGCGGATCAATCGGAGCGACACTGTGAATACCGAGCTTGGAGCGTATGAGGCCCGTGTGATCGGTTGCCTCATCGAAAAAGAAATCACCACCCCGGAGCAATACCCGCTGTCGCTCAGTGCGCTGCTGCTTGCCTGCAACCAGAAGAGCAATCGCGATCCGGTTCTTGATCTCGAGGAAGCTGATGTACAGCGAACCGTCGACGGACTCGTCAAAAAGAGTCTGGTCAGCGCCAAGACCGGATTCGGCAGCCGCGTGACAAAATATCAGCATCGCTTCTGCAACAATGAATTCGGCGGACTGAAATTCACCGCACAGGAGCTGGGCATCATCTGCGTGCTGCTGCTGCGGGGTGCGCAAACGCCGGGAGAATTGCGCACCCGTACCGAACGCTTGTGTAAATTCGACGATGTGCATGCGGTCGAAGCGGTGCTCGAACATCTCGTGCGATGCGAGGACGGCCCTTATGTCGTCCGGCGGATGCGGGAACCCGGCAAACGGGAGTCGCGCTATGGCCACCTTTTCGGTGGGGCTGTAACCGCACACGAACAATCCGCCGCAACTCCTGCCGCCAACGATGGAGCGGCTGGTGAGGGCCCGGAACGGTTCGACCTACTGGAACAACAGGTCTCGGAGTTGCGAGAGGAAGTCGCCCAGCTCAAGGCGCTACTCGAGCAGTTGGGCGTGTAGTAGCCAACGCAGTAACAATGGCGACACCCCGTTAGCCATAGAAAGGCTGCGTATTGCTCAGGCAGGCATGCGTTGCGTCAGTTCCGCTTGCACGCTGACGTTCTGATCGGCGAGCCAGACCTGTCCGTCCTGAATATTGCATTGCAACTGCATGCTGCGCTGCGCCAGCTTGGCCAACGCTTGCACGGTGTCCGCCGGCAGATTGATCACGGTAAGATTCTTCAGGCGATCGAGCGTAGCGCGGCTCTTGTGCCACCAGATGTCGGCGCTGTTGCCGCTGTAGGTATAGATGACGACTTGCCGGGCGCGGCCGCAGGCCTTGCGGATGCGCTTTTCCTCGGGCTGCCCGAGGTCGATCCACAATTCAATGTCACCGGTCAGATCCTTCAGCCACAGATCGGGTTCGTCCTCGGTGCTGAGGCCCTTGCTGAATGCCAGGGATTCATGGGCGTGACACGCGAAGGCCAGCACCCGCACCATCATGCGCTCGTCTGTTTCAGAAGGATGGCGGGCGATGGTCAGTGCGTGCGTCTGATAGTAGTTGCGATCCATGTCGGCGATCTGCAGATCGGCTTTGAAGATGGTCGCTTTGGTGGCCATGGCTCGGCTTGATTCTCAATAGTGCAAAAAGATTGCAGCAACAGTACAGCGCGCCGCGCCTGTCTGCTTATTACGAGGAAGGTCTGCGCTTCGGTTTTGGCGGGCCCTTACGGGGTGGCTTGGCCGGCAGCGACCGGTCTCTATGTTGGCCCTTGTCCGGCAGCGTCAATTTTTTTGTCGCCGGTTTGCCGGGCGCGTCGTTACCGCCATACACGCTGATCTCGAGCTGTTGGCCGCACACCCACACCTTGCGCAGATGCTTGTAGACTTCCTTGGGCATGCCTTCCGGTAGATCGACGGTGCTGTAGGTGTCGTACAGCCGCAGTTGGCCGATGTGCTGGCTGTCGAGCTCCGCTTCGTTGGCGATGGCGCCGACGATGTTCTTGGCCTGGGCGCCGTGAGCGAGACCCACCTCGATGCGGTAGCGCTCCATGCCCGGTTCCGGCGGCCTGAAAACATCGAGCCGGTTTCTCTCTGTTGGCGGACGGGTTGCTTCATGGGCCGGTCGGGACGCGTTGGCATTCTCACGCGGTTTGTCCGCAGGCGGTCGTGGCCGTTCTTCGTCGCGTCTCGACGGCCGGTTTGCTTCACGCTCCGGTCGGGGTGTGGCGGTATCCGCCCGCGGTTTGTGTGCGGGAGGCTGCGGGCGTTCTGCGCCGCGCCGTGGTTTGTGGGTATCCGGCCGATGGTCCTCGCGCTGAGGTCTGGCGGCGGACTTCTCGAAAGGCGCCGGTTCGCTGACGAAGGCCGGGGTCAGCGGGCGATCCTTCTGCACGAGATAGGCGAGCGCGGCGGCGATTTCGATCAGATCGGCATTGTGTTCCTGCTGATAGCTCGCAACCACTTCCTCGAACTTGCCCAGATCCTGCGATTCGATCACCGCGCTGATGGTCTGCTTGAACTGCGCGATGCGGTGATCGGCGATGTCTTCGTGACTGGGCAACTGCATCGGCGTGATGGTCTGGCGGGTGGCGGTTTCGATGGCGCGCAGCATGCGCTTCTCGCGCGGCGACACGAACAGGATCGCCACGCCCTTGCGGCCGGCGCGGCCGGTGCGGCCAATGCGGTGCACGTAGGATTCGGTGTCGTTGGGGATGTCGTAGTTCACCACGTGACTGATGCGTTCCACATCCAGGCCGCGCGCGGCGACGTCGGTCGCCACGACGATATCGAGCGTGCCTTTCTTCAGGCGGTCAACGGTACGTTCACGCAGCACCTGCGTCATGTCGCCGTTGAGCGCGCCGCAGGAAAAGCCGCGCGCTTCGAGTTTCTCGGCCAGTTCCACCGTGGCGCTCTTGGTGCGCACGAAGATCAACATGCCGTCGAACTCCTCGACTTCGAGCATGCGCGTCAGCGCATCGAGCTTGTGCACGCCGGTGACCTGCCAGTAACGCTGGGTGATGGTGTCGACGGTGCTGGTCTTGGACTGAATGCGGATCTCGACCGGATCGCGCAGGTATTTGCGGGCGACGCGCTGGATCACGCTGGGCATGGTGGCGGAGAACAGCGCCACCTGTTTTTCGGTTGGCGTGTGTTCGAGGATCTGTTCGACGTCGTCGATGAAACCCATGCGCAGCATTTCATCGGCTTCGTCGATGACCAGCGCGCCGAGGCGGTCGAGCTTCAGCGTGCCGCGGCGCAGATGATCCTGAATGCGGCCCGGCGTGCCCACCACGACATGCACGCCGCGCTTCAACATGCGTAACTGCGTGTCCATGCCCTGGCCGCCGTAGACCGGCAGCACGTGAAAATCTTTCAGGTGCCGCGCATATTTCTGCATGGCCTCGGCGACCTGGATGGCCAGTTCGCGCGTCGGCGTCAGCACCAGAATCTGCGGCTGTTTGAGCGCGACATCCAGACGGCTTAGCAGGGGCAACGCGAAGGCGGCGGTCTTGCCGGTGCCGGTCTGGGCCTGGCCGAGCAGGTCGCGGCCCTCCAGCAAGGGCGGGATGGACTGGGCCTGGATGGGCGAAGGCGCCTCGTAGCCGACTTCCTCGACGGCCTTGAGGACCGAGGCGGCGAGACCTAACTCGGCGAAGCGAATGACGGTATCTGTGGCGTCTGTGGACATGCGTGGACCTGTGGCAGGGGGCGGGGCGGGTGTTCGTGGTGATTATACGCCAGATGGCGCGCGCAGTGGGGTGGCATCTGTGAGACAATATCAGGCTTTACGTCATCACCTACTCTGGATTCACACCGTGTTAGCCACAGCCAACATCACCATGCAGTTCGGGGCCAAGCCCCTGTTCGAAAACATCTCGGTCAAATTCGGCGGCGGCAACCGTTATGGTTTGATCGGCGCCAACGGCTGCGGCAAGTCCACATTGATGAAGATCATGGGCGGCGATCTGGAACCGACCGCGGGCAATGTCTCGGTCGACTCCGGTGAGCGCATCGGCAAGCTGCGCCAGGACCAGTTCGCCTTCGAGAACAACACGCCTATCGACACGGTCATCATGGGCCATGCCCGACTCTGGGCCGTGAAGCAGGAACGCGACCGCATCTATGGCTTGGCCGAGATGAGCGAAGCCGAGGGTATGAAGGTCGCCGATCTGGAAGTCGAGTTCGCGGAGCTGGACGGTTACACCGCCGAAGCGCGCGCCGGCGAACTGCTGCTCGGCGTCGGCATTCCGATCGAACAGCACTTCGGACTGATGAGCGCCGTGGCACCGGGTTGGAAGCTGCGCGTGCTATTGGCGCAGGCCCTGTTCGCCGATCCCGACATCATGCTGCTCGACGAGCCGACCAACAACCTCGACATCAACACCATCCGCTGGCTCGAAGAAGTGCTCAACGAGCGCAACAGCACCATGATCATCATCTCGCATGACCGGCACTTTCTGAACCGCGTCTGCACGCACATGGCCGATCTCGATTACGGCGAGCTGCGCGTCTACCCCGGCAACTACGACGAGTACATGACCGCATCCACCCAGGTGCGCGATCAGCAGTACGCCGACAATGCCAAGAAGAAGGCCCAGATCGCCGACTTGCAGAGCTTCGTCAGTCGCTTCTCCGCCAATGCCTCCAAGGCCAAGCAGGCGACCTCGCGCGCCAAGCAGATCGAGAAGATCAAGCTCGAAGACATCAAGCCGTCGAGCCGCGTCAATCCGTTCATCCGTTTCGATCAGGACAAGAAACTCTATCGCCTGGCGCTGGAAGTGAAGCGCCTGGCCCAGGGCTACGAGGGTGTCCCGTTGTTCAGCGGCCTCAACATGATGATCGAAGTCGGCGAGCGCGTCGCCATCATCGGCCCCAACGGCATCGGCAAGACCACCCTGCTGCGCACGCTGGTGAAAGAGATGACGCCGCAGCACGGCATGGTCAAATGGTCGGAGAACGTCAACATCGGCTACTTCGCGCAGGACCATACCGACGACTTCGCCACCGACATGACGCTGTTCGAGTGGATGAGCCACTGGAAAGCGCCCGGCGACGACGAGCAGGCCGTGCGCGCCACGCTTGGCCGCTTGCTGTTTTCGACGGACGACGGCAACAAATCCGTCAAGTGCATCTCTGGCGGCGAACAGGGCCGCATGCTGTTCGGCAAACTGATGATGCAGAAGCCCAACATACTGGTCATGGACGAACCCACCAACCATTTGGACATGGAATCCATCGAGTCGCTCAACACCGCGCTGGAAAACTATCCCGGCACGCTGCTGTTCGTCAGCCACGACCGCGAATTCGTGTCCTCGCTGGCAACGCGCATCATCGAACTGAGCCCCACCGGTGTCGTGAACTTCAACGGCAACTACGAAGACTACCTGCACAGCCAGGGCGTGGAAGTGCCGGGCGCGGTGCCGGCAGGGAAGAAAGCTACTGGCGGTCGGAAATAAATGTAGGGCGGGTTAGCGCTGTTTGCGTAACCCGCCAAGCGTTGCATAGCAACACAAGACTTTCTTTAGTGTCTGCCTGCTGCCGTACCCGGCGGGCTGCGGCAAAGCCGACGTGCCTTATACCCCCATTTATATCTGCTCTGAAACCTCACCTGTCAGCGCCGCTCGAGCAAGGCCCCTTGGCCGTCACTTGACTATAACAAAATATAACCTCATCCTATAACCATGACATGGACGGTCATCATGCATCGTGATGCGCAAAAAGCGCTTGTGCGCCTGGATCGGCCCACCAGGCAGCGCATTGCCGAGAAAATTCAGGCCTTGGGCGACAATCCAGATGATCCTGCCCTGGATGTGAAAGTTCTGGCGGGAACCATGGCCTACCGACTGCGCGTCGGTGGCTGGCGAATCATCTACCGGCGCGAACAGGCTGTCCGAATTATCTCAATCGAACAGATCAAACCTCGTGGGGATGCCTACAAATGAGCGCGGCGCTGAAGAAAATCCAGGTTATCCAGTCGTTGAGCGGCGAGCCGGAATATGTGCTGCTGCCGTACGACCTTTATCAGACACTGCGCGGCGAGCTTGACCGCAAATTGTCCCTGCGCAAGTCTCGGCATGCGAATGATTATGTTCCGTTCCGTGTTGAAGACTATGTCGACAACCCGGTGGCGTTGGCACGCATCAAGGCTCGCATCTCACAATCTGAACTCGCACGACGCCTGGACGTGAGCCAGGCCTACATCAGCAAGGTCGAGCGCCAGGAAAAGGTGACGGCGAAGTTGCTGTCGCGGGTGAACCGGGCCTTGCGCGGCGGACGCGGCAAGGCCTGAGCGGCTGGATGACATGGAGGAGCCGCTCGGTATAGGATTTCTCATCTGTAGTTACGCCGCACCTCAAACGGCTGGGACTTCCTGCGGGTGCCGTGATAGTGAAAATGGGTACCGTGGTAATTTCTTCCATGTCAGTTGTATCAACTGGTTATGCGGAGTCATGTCGTACTATGCGGCGTGGGTGTCCGAGTTATATGGCACTATTGCCATCGAAATCTAGTTAGGTTCCACAATGCCCCTATACGACTATCTGTACGTCGATCTCCCAAAGGTGATCTCGCTATAC
>VFSW01001510.1_pt1 | contig 35528 bp, 48 predicted proteins | sample 5358111 | NCBI WGS metagenome assembly VFSW01 (sample SAMN11554181, study PRJNA540505) | mine drainage metagenome | isolation source: sediment from site ElyBrook_90M | place: USA: Ely Copper Mine, Vershire, VT | collected 2017 | reverse complement strand
CGGGGCGAGCTTGGCATCGTAGTCGGCGATCAGCGGGGCGCGCTTGGCGTTGTAGTCGGCGATCACCGCAGCGCGCTTGGCGTTGTAGTCGGCGATCAGCGGGGCGCGCTTGGCGTTGTAGTCGGCGTACAGCGGGGCGCGCTTGGCGTTGTAGTCGGCGTACAGCGCAGCGCGCTGGGCGTCGTACTTCTTTTTTTGTTGCGTTGAAAAGTCCCACGCACATTTTGCACATAGCCACATCATCCAATCGGCACGATTGGTTGTATTCCACCATTCCTCAGCTGTTAATCCCGCGATAGCTGCAAGTCCGTCGTGGCAAGCTTCGTGTCTGACGCAAAAATCGTAAAATTCTTTCGATGTTTTCATTGCTCCCTCCGTGAGTTGGCCAACTGTGCTGTCACTCATCGATTCCACCTACAATCGGTTGCTTGCTAAACGGATTCCCGATAATGTCTCGAATCAGCGATGCGCGCTTGGCGTCGTAATCGGCGTACAGTGCATCGCACTTGGCTTCGTAATCGGCGTCCAGCGCGTCGCGCTTGGCTGCGTAGTCAGCGTACAGCAGGGCGCGCTTGGCTTTGTAGTCGGCGTACAGTGGGGCGCGCTTGGCTTCGTAATCGGCGTACAGTGCATCGCGCTTGGCTCGGTAGTTTCTTTTTTGTTGCCTTGAAAATTTCCACGCACCTTTTGAATCCAGCCACAGCATCCAATCGCCGCGGTTGGTTGTATTCCACCATTCCTCAGCAGTTAATCCCGCGATAGCTGCAAGTCCGTCGTGGCAAGCTTCGTGTCTGACGCAAAAATCGTAAAATTCTTCTGACGCTTTCATTGTTCCCTCTTGGAATTTTCATATTGACTATTCGCGAGCGCTTCCAGAATCGGAATCCTCAGGGGATGATCCTTGAGCGCCCGGAGCAGTTCGTTTCGGGCGTCCGATCGTCCGCATTCGTAGGCGGCATCGATCACGTCCTTCAGGATTTGGATTCGTTCATCTTTCAAAGCATCTTCCTCTAAATAGAATTTCCTCGCCCTGCCTCGCCTTGCCTCGCCACGCCGCGCCTAGCCCAGCCCTGCCGCGCCCTACCAACTTAATGAAGAATGGGTACCACATCAATAGTACTTTGGTACCGATTCTTATGGTACTGGTTATGTGTATGATTGCATGCGCTTTATTTGTCTTATTCTAGGACAATGAGGCTGAAACTACTGCCCATACTGCTGGAAGGCCGCCAGTCGCATAGAGCGTTTTTACGTCCATCGGAGGATCGGGCGGATATTTGCCGGTAAGTTCGAAATGCGGATCGTCATGCCAAGCAGAGCCGCTCTGTAGCCCAAGCGATTCGCCGACAGCGACGATCCGCGCCCATGCAGGATGATCGGGATTCCAATCCGGGATGCCATCGTCCATCGGCGCCACATCGACGGCGCATCCCAGCACATGCCATGAATCGTAGCCCTGTGCATTCGTCACGATTCGGCCGGGCAGCGTGCGTCCCTGATCGTATAGTGCGTTTTGTTCGGCGGCGGTTCGCAAGCCCTGCGTAACGCGGATCGTGATATTTTCCAGGACCAATCGGTCAGCGAGAACATGAATGAGCGCAGCGAGTGCCGGCATTATTTCCGCCAATCGCTCCTCGGAAATCGCGTCCATAAATTAAAACCCCTGCCTTGCCGTGCCCTGCCTAGCCATGCCTCGCCTCGCCACACCACGCCACGCCTCGCCTCACCGAAATCGTTAAAAATGCAGATTGATTCCTGTGGACAATGCCTCAGTAGTGCTGGAAGTCAGGAAGCCGGTCTGGACTCCACCATGAAGAACGTCTATTCCAACGATCTGATAAGAGATGTGATCGGATAGCGGATAGGAAATGTGAACCCCCGCCGTTTCGGCTATTCGATTGGCGGTCGGCTGTAGAAGCTTTCCGGCCCCGGCTGAAAATGTTATGCCGATCTGGGAAGCATCGAAGAGAAGTTTGTCGGAAATGGTTTTGCCAAGCAGCGTATTGAGAGTGCGAGTATAAGCGATCACGCCCAGCTCGTATCGGCTATTTATGGATGTGATCCCTATATGCTCATATCCAACTGAGACACTCGGCAATATCTGGATTGCGGCTGTCGCTATCATCGCTCCGTTAGTCGCTGAAGGGCTGTTGAACCCAGCGACATTGGCGGATAGTGTGAACAATTGCACTGGAGGAATAGCCGGAGTTGCGGCGGTCTGTGCGCGAAGGCCGGCCGCCATGAATAGAATCGCGAGAATGAGAGTGATTCGTTTCATTGGTTCCCTCCTGGATTCCGATACGTGAGGCCGATTGCCGACAAGCCCAGCACGATCGGTACGAGTTTTGGATATTGATGAAGCAACGCCGTTCCGGCCGGGGATGCGAGAAAGGCCGATACCGCCGCCACCGCGCCTGCCAGCCAATGCGTCCATGCGCTGATTTTCATGTGTTTTTCCCTCTGTCGGAAGATTTCCAATCCTGCCACATCGTATCGAGCTTCACATCCATCGCCTGAAGGGTACCTTTAATTTCCCCGAAATTCAACGCATCTTGTTCCTGATGGCGATTTAGGGCGCTGAAGAATTTCCAGAGTCCCGCGCCAATCGGTGTCAGGATGGCGATAGCGAGTTCGAGATGTGTCCAGAAACTATCTACTTCCGAAGGAACAATCCATGCGAGTGTCGCACTATGTGCAGCGCCGGCCGGGGGCGTTTGCGCTTGAGCGGCGGCGCAAGCGAGAAAGACCAATCCGCACAGTGTTCCAATGCCACGATGTAGCAACCATCGCACATTGCAATAGCGCGCATCTCGCGCGTTGCTTTTCGTTTGCATGCGTAGCATTGTCCACTCCGGGCCGTTCGGTTATTTACTGACAACCGCTAGCCCCGTTGGAGGGTTTGTCGGTACTACCGCCAAGGAGTACACATTATAACTTGTCGGAGTCCCCCCAGTAGCGGGTGCGGTCCATGTCAGCGTGTTCGAATGCGCTACAGCCGTACTCGGAGTCGTGACTGTCACGATGTTCGAAGGCCCGGATTCTCCAGCCGCATTCACCGATGTCACTTCATAATTCGTGACCTGTCCCGATACCGGCGTCGTATCGACGAAAGTATTCGTGCCGAAGGCCACGCTGCCGATCTTTGTGTATCCCGAAGTAGCCTGCCCAAGAACCGCGCGCCACGGTAAAGCAAGGAATGCGATCAAAAGCACGAACGCTGAAATTCCAATCCATCGTTTCATTTTTTTTTCACCTCAGCATTTAATTACATCATTTAACACGAGTAATCAATCCTATAAGGGACAGAAGCGGTTAAAGCTGTGAGTACTCCGCTTGCTACATTCGCCCAAGCCACAATCGGAGTGGTCGTACTTTGTGCGTTTGTTTGAGCCGTGGCTTCATTTCCCCAAGCCGTCGCGGAATTGTCGATGGAGAAATGACAGGCCCTCGCTCCACCAGAAAGACCGGCAAATGCGGTCCCATAAAAAGTAAGCGTCACCGTGCCGGTACTACCAGGCGCACCCGATCCCGTGGTGGCGATAATGGTGCCACGCTCATTGCGACTGCCAGATTCAACAGCACAAGATGGAGTCGTGCCGCCGCCGGACGTGAAGGTACAGCTAGGAACCGGATTTGTTCCAAGGCCGGTTAATTGACTTTGATCGTCGATATATACCGCGGCTGGCTGCGTTGCCGCTCCGATATTCCGGGAGACTCCGCCGACGGATGATCGAATCAAATGGATGGTGGTATTATTTCCGGCATCGTAAATGCCATTGCTTCCGGAGCCGGTGCACGCATAATTCGTATCCATCAAAGTTATGGTGCCGCCGCTCGCGCCGCTATAGATGCCGGTTTCATTGGGACCAGTGCAAGCAAAAACAGAGCCGCCTATTTGATGAAAATCAGAAATACTGCTGATAAGTTCTATGAGTACCGTTCCGCCAGTGCCGCCATATTCACAGCCATAGCAGAAAGTTGAACCAGTGTTGACTTCCAGATTCGGACCTTTCGTGTCGCCGAAGAAGCAGTAATGGCACTGAATGGCGCCCAAGGTTGCGCCGCTCGTCACGGCGCCGACATTGCCGCAGCCGTCAACGACGAGTCCCCAGGCTCTCGCTCCGAAACTCATATTCACGCCGGTAAGATTGATATCGGAGCCTCCCAGTCCGATGCATGCGAATTGAAGCGCTTGGGAACCCAAACCGAAACCAATCAGGGTCTTCGCGGAACCCGCTCCCGTATTGCCCCAGCCGAATCCGTTGAATTGGAAATTTGACCAATTGGCTTCCTTATAGCCGCCGAAACAACTGTTGCTGTTAGCTGTGCAGCCCGCAAAGTTGAAGCCTGGAAAAACTCCCACGATTGTTGAGCCTTCGGACTGGCCGTTAACCGAAGCCGTGTAATTGGATTGCGGCTCGATGCCGAGACAATTGGCGCCGGGGACGCCGAAATGCGGTTGAAGGACGGCCGTTATTCCGGCTGGCAATTGCAAGTTGCCGCAATTATTGGAAGCTGCCCATGCTGTCTCCGCCGCCGTAAGCGCCGCATCGTCGTTCGTAGCCCAGACGATGATCCAATCCGCGCCGGAATTTTGCGTGAAGTTTTGCGAAATTGTCGCCTGCGTTGAACTTTGAACGCTGGCGATTGTCGTCGCCGCGTTTGCAAAGGCCAGCGTGCCAACGTATTGATCTCCGACTCCATTGGCGCTGTTGATCGTTGCGCTGACTTGCTTGCCAATGTCTGCGCTAGTAAAATTCGCCCCAGTACAGGTGAATGTAGCTTGCCCTAAAGTCCAGGAGCAAGTGTTCGCCTGGCTGGTGAACATCTTCCCATTGAATTTCGCACCGAAATTGATGGCATAAGTTGAATTTGGATCGGTCGCGCCGCCGCTTCCTCCCGATCCAGCCGGCCCAGACGGTCCGGCCGGTCCCGTATTCAAACTCACATTAATTGCGACCGCGACCGTTCCGCTCGTGAATGCCGTCGTTTGAACTTGAAAATCGGTTTGCCCGCTAAGCGGGAAAGTCGTGATTCCGGTCGAAGAGGAAGTTGATTGCGTCACCCAGGAAATCTGATTGTTGATCGACATCCGAAAAGTTTCAGTGGCCGAGAAAGTTCCCGAAAGCTGGACGGCGAGGGCATTGGCATTGATCGGCAAATGGATCGTGACGCAGGCGTTCGTGGTCGTGCAATTCGTCGAGGAATCGACTGCCGTCAAATTGCCGGAAGCCGACGTTTGCGGAGTGAGCACGACCCCATTCGGATTCGTGAGCACCTGGGCGTGCACTGAGCTTGTAATGACGATCAGAAAAAGTAGAAGTAATTTCCGCATGTCTATCCTCCGCACGCGATGAATTGAATATTGTCGGTTCCGGTTCCGGTGAATGTGATTGAAGAACCGCTCGCAGGCGTACCGTGATTCGCATTTCCTGGAGTCGTTACGTCGCTTGTTAAAACGATGTATGTCGAATTGCTCGTGAAGGCCGGCGAAATCCCCGTAATTGTTGATGCACCACCTGATAACGTCGCGATTCCGCTAACGCAATGCTCGTTTGGCGTTGTTGTATTTGCGCAAGCCGCATTTGCACTCATCGTGCCGCATTGCGTGCCAACAGTTATCGTCGTGCATATAGTGGACAATGCATTACAAACATTTGCATTTTTATTGGCAATTGGCCACAGGGTAACGTTGCCCACGCTATCTGGCCCCATATAATTGCCAACCGCTACGTTTTCTAAACTTGCAGCGCCAGTATTATCGAAGAGCAATTGACCTGCGAGAATTCCATTCACATATTGTTGAAACGACACACTGCCATTCATGGCAGTCGCCAGACCAAAAAAGGTTTTTCTAGTAGTTCCCGAATTGCCGGCTTGATTGGCCTCGGCTACAGTCAGCGCCCACGGAGTCTGCGTATTAGGTAACAATTCCAGAAGAGTTGGACTTGCCTGATAGGAAGTTCCAGTGCCGTTTCCGCAAAATGCCGGAGCCACTGGCGTTAAAGTGCATTGACTGGTAGGACTAATCCCACCGTAAAGATTCGTCTGCGGCAGAACCGTGAAAAGTTCCCCTGTCACGTTGGTTCCCGTTTGCGAATAGATATACCCCGTCGTATTCGGAGGCACGAAGAATTGGAAATTCCCGTTGGCATCTGCCGTAAACGGATTCGCAAGCACAGTGGTCAGTGCGGCATTCGAGTAAATCGTCACAAGCGGCGAGCAGGGAATGCCGCCGCCTGTGGACGCACAAACGGTGATAGTCGCGCCGGGGATGGCCTGAAGTACGGTGTTTCCGGGAATCTCGCTCACGCTCGGCGTCACGGTATTGACGATGGCGGTTCCCTGTACCGAGACGCCCTGGGCCAACGCGCGCGCGCCAAATGCCAAAAGCAAAAGAATCGAAATCAAGATGCGTTTCATCGCCCTGTCGCCTCAATCGTGACAAGTAAGCCGAAAATATGCGCGCCGGAAATTGCCGCGTTCGGCATCCACCATTTCACGTATTTGTGGCCCTGAATTCCCGAGGCTTTCAGCGCATCGTCCTCGCGCTTATACCGCCACGACAAATATCCCATGAGCACAGTGAACGGCTCCAGAACGGCATAATACCGCAGGCGCGTGGGATTCGAGCCAAGAAGTGGATTCACTTCTCCGGTTCCCGGCTGGCGCAAAGCATACAGGCTGTTTTCCACATCCGCGATTGTCAGAGCTTGCGAGACCGCCGTTGTCGCCCAATAGCCGCGATCCGCCGTGCGATGCGTGACCGGCAGCGGCTCGTACCATTTGCGCGTGCCGTCGGTCAAATGGACGCGCACATAAGTATCTTGCGCTCTAGCACTTACGTGTCCTAGAATAAGACAAAACAGGTACCAAAGTACCATTGACGATCGTTTACGGATCATGTCAGAATTGCTCCATGAGAAAACTCACCTTGATTCTTCTGCTGTTCGCCTGCCTGCCGATCCATGCGCAAACGGCCGCCCGTATTCGATTGGATCAAATTGACGCGGGCATTTTTCCTGGAGGCTGGACGGTCGTGCCGGTCCCGGAAACTACTTTTCTCACACTCAGGAATCGCAATACGGAAACTGCGTATACTGATCTTGCTGGCAAAGTTACCTTCGTTCGCGAGCGCTATATTCTCACTGCGCCGCCTGCCCGCTTGCGTCACACACTCCTGCATGAAGCTGGACATATCGCATGCAACTGCAATGTCGAGGAACTCGCCGAATCTTGGGCTAATCATCATCAATTCACCGTCAGTTGCTCAAGAATCGGAAATAAGACATATTGTGGGCCGGGCGCACATCCTGTTCCTGCTGTATAAGTTGTTGAATATTGAATTGCCGTACCTGTCTTCGCTCTAATGATTCCGACATCTCCGATGACACTTCCCCCGACAGATATGAGAGGGAAATTAAGAAAACCCTGTGCCGGTCCTAAGACGCCATTACTATTATTTGCGATTAAGAAAGTTACCGCTGTCGTGGTTGTTGGAGCGGCGGCCAAAGGGTCTTGAAAGGTTAAGAGAACTTGAAGTGTCGTATTCCCGGTACAACTTGCACCGAGCACGCTTTCCTGAGCATAAAAATTAAAACGATAGGTTGCATTACTTGCACCGACCGTGGCCATGCATGTTGCACCTGGGCATCCAGTCAATGCGATACTCGCTGCCGTTGAAGCCGAAGGCGTACTATAAAGGGACAGAGTAGAGCAACTGGAACCTATTGTACACGGCGTTCCATTGATTGTCGTGATACCGGCTCCTGGCAGAATCCCAGCCGTAATCGGTCCCCATGTCGAAGCCGCTGGCCCCGTAACAACCGGCACCCATCCATTCGTAAGCGACCCACCAGCGCTCGCCGAAGTTCCATTCCAGAGGGAAGCATTCAAATTGGCGATCACCGTAGCATTGGAAATCGTGAATGTCGAAAATTGCGGCGTCCCGGAGAACGCCGGATTCCCCGAAAATGTTCCATTCAGCGTCCCGCCGTTGATGCTTGCGCCTCCCGAAAAAGTCTGAAGCGCGGTCCAAGTATTCGGCGTCGAGAACAGGCTGAGGGTCCCGCCCCCGACACCGACTACCCCATCGACGAGATATTGCTGCACGTGGTTCTGATCCTGCACGACGATCCGATAGGTGTCTCCGACGATGAGCCAGATGCCCGGATTGACGAAGCCGCCGGCGTCGAGCGGCACAGGATTCGGATTCGGAATCGTTCCGGTGGAATCGGTGAACGTCCCAAGCGGCGTGCTCGTTCCGGTGATGTAGGTATAGACGAAGCCGCCAGAGAGTGGCAGCCCATTCTGGGCGTAGAAGGAAGGCTTCGGAATGGGCATGAGCGCAACGGTTGTGGCTTGTCCACGTGCTGAAGCCGCGCAAAGTACCAGTACCAAGGTACCAGTGACAGCAACAATCCATCGGCGTAGATTCGTCTTAGAGGTGATCGACATGAAGTATGTAATCATCGCTGGGATCTTAGGCCTCCTGATTCGGTTTCTTTTCCCTCCCTCGCCACTTTCATTGTGGGAGCTATTCACAGCAGCTTACATAATCTTCATACTTAATGCGCGTCAATAAATTTGTAGGCTTCATTGATTCCCCTGCATTGAATTGGCGACACTCGTCCCCGCCGCGAGCGGAATGCCGCTGGCCGGCTGAATGTTGAACGGATTTGTACGAATCGGAGTTCCCAAATTCGCTATCCCTCGCTTAATCAATGTGTCCGGCCTGTTCAGATAATTTGCCAATTCCCCGGCGGCGACAGCACCAGCGCCGCCGATACCGCCGGCAGCCACGCCGCCGACCGTGCCGACAATGCGGGCTAGGGACATCGGCTTCGCGCGATCCGCAACATTCACGCGTCGCTCGACGGCATCCTGAAGCGTATCGAATGCTCCGTACCGCAACCGGGCGTCGCGCACTCCAGTCTCGCCATTCTTTTCGAGTGTGTCCAAGAATTGATTCCTCAGTTCCGCGCGCGCCGCTTCCCATCCCGCTGTCTCTGGATTATTCATCAAGTTCGCGCGACGCGCCGCAGGGAATTTCTGGAAATACGATTCGAGTTGCCCATTGGCATATTTGAGCAGCTTATTCGCGCTGGTCACATCCCGCGCTGTCTCTAATTTTTTTGCGAAGGATTCCAACTTTTCCGCATTGCCCTCGTCAAATTCCTTCATCTCATCGGAAATTTGCGCCCTGACCGCATCGGCAACCGGCTGCATTTCGACGGGTTGTTTTGCCTGCCGTTGCAAGGCGGGCTCTACTTCCTCACTCCAAATCTTCTGTTTAATTTCGGGGATCGCATCATTCAAATCATGCACATTCTGAATCGGCGATTGCGCATCGTAGGCTTTCAAATCGCCCGCGGCGCGCTGAAGCGAAGCGTCGAAGCCGCTCATGCTGGTGCGCGGACTGATTCCTTGCTTCAACATTTCCTCGCCTGAGGATGCAAGACCCATCGGATTTCCGATCTTACGCCAACCGCTTCGAATTGCTTCCGCCGATCCCGAAGCCGCTGCGGGAATCGCGCCTGTCTCGGCAACGGCCTTTGGGCCAGCCAAAGCCAATCCCATGCCAACGCTCGATCCCAGGCCGCTTGCAATTTTCCCCTGCATGAAATCATTCGCTGCCGCGTCCATTTGCGGGCCGAGGAAAGGAATCGCCGCATGCAATAGATGCGCGGCGCCCTCCGTGTAATTTCCTTTCTTGAATGCGGATTCGGCATCATCGTAAATTTTGGTTCGTGCATCTGCATCATTCTTGAGAGTATCGATTGGATGAGAAGTTAGTTGCGCGGCCCCTTTTACCGCAGCTATGGGACTTATTTGTTTCCAGAGCGCGGCTCCGAAATCCTTGGCCGAATCCCACGAGGACGGTTTATCGGTATCACCTTGCGCGATTGGCTGAATATTCGAGAAAGTTTGTTGCGCTGCCTCGATTGGTTGTATGTCCGTGAACGTTTGAGGTGTGGTAGCCATTTAGTCGGACACCCCCAAATCTTTTCCGTTGGCATCGAGCCAATGTTTCTTTTTGTCCACGGAACCAATGCCGAAATGAGTAGCCCCAGGAGGAGGTTGATTTGCATTCGGTTTTACTTCCTTCGCCGGAGTTTTCGCCGGAGCCTGCGCCGGAGTTTTCGGAACGCCTTGGACTGCCGAAAAGCGATTCTGAATCGAATCGATTGCCGTGTCGTGCTGCTGGGTCGCAACTTTATCCTCGGCATCGAGAATCTGCTGCATTTCATTGTTTGTCGTTTCCGGCATCTTTCCCTGGAATCCCTTGTCTGCCCAGGCTTTGAATTGCCGTCCGTAATCTCCAAGATTCGTGGCAAGCTGGTCGAATTCGGTCTGATTCATGCGCTTCACGCCGCCCTCGACAATTTCATGTTCTGCAAATCGAGTTTGAGCCGCCGCGGTCGCGACTTGGTTTCCGCCCTTCGACATATCGAGTAGGCCGCGGATTCCGAGCGTTTGATTGAGAGCGGTTTGCAGCGTCTTGTCTTCCCCTATGAGGTGCGTGGCCATTGCCTGCTGAACAGCAACATCTTTCATCGCCAGCGCGTTTTGATGAGCCTCGGCGGTGCGCTGGAAAGATTCCTGCATCGCATCGGCGCGCGCCTGAACCTTCTGCATCGCTTCAATCGTCGGCGCTTGGCCGATTTCAGATTGAAGGGCTTGGCGCGTATCGGGAGGAATTGCACTCAGCGTCGAAATCGTTTGAGTCGCTAGATTTCGATCATCCTTGCCCGGTACAGCGGTCTTCTGCTTTTCGGCGAGTTGTTGAGCCTGCTTCGTCCCGTACTCGAGGACATCCTGCATTCCGCCGGTGAGATTCAAAATCTTATCGACATGCTGGGGATCGATTTGCATGATGGCCTGATGAATCGATGGATCGAATTCCGAGGCCTTTTGAAGTTCCGGCTCGGCGGCTTGGAGCATCGCGGCGCGTTTTGTCTGATCCTGTTCGGCTCCGATGGGGGCAAGAAGCTGATTGATCTGGGCGAGACCTTCCTTGACCGCCGCCTGTTTATCGGTCGTCTGCTTCAAGACTGCCGTGCGAAAGCCGAGAAGCGCCTGAGTATTCGCTATCACACTCTGCGGCATGACGCCGGCCCGCATCATCCCATTGGCTTGTACTGCCAGCGGATCGTCGGCATTCAGTCCTAGCATTTGCTGGGCAAAATTGGCCTTGGGAGCGCCTGTGGCGGCCGTTCCCGCCGGAATAGGGGTTCCAGCCATGGAAGCGCCCACGGATGCACCCTGAGGGCTGCCAGAGGGCTGCACAACGGGTTCAGCGGACTGTTCTTTGTACTTTTCAGGATTCGACCAATACTCCATCATCCTTTGCTGATCTTGAAGCTGAATTTGCCGTTGCTGATTCTCCAGCGCGAGACTTTGAGCCTGTTGCTGCTGAATCGGAACTTGCGCCTGAGTCGCGGCAGTCTGCGCCTGCATCTGCTGCTGCTGGTAGGGCATCATTGCCCGCGCGCGCATCGCGTCGGCCATGGACGCATAATTCTGCGTGGCTTCGGGTCGAGCCATTAAAGATGCAAGAGCGAAATTATCCGCCATCGATTATCCCGTCGCCAGATCAACCGGCGCATTTGGCCCATAGCCGCCTGTCGCCGTGGTCCAGCTTCCTTGGTTTGGCGTGTAATTGGGCGGAGGAGGATTGCCCATCGCGCCGCCAAAACTGCCCATCGCATTCCCAATCGAATTACCGAGACCCGCGAGTCCGACCGCTTGCGCGCCGCCCGCCTGCGCCGTATATCCGGCTTGAAGCCCCGCAGCCTGCAATCCTTGCTGGCCATAAAGTCCGGCCCCCTGCATTGCGGCGCCGACGCCGGTCTGCGCCGCGCTAAGACCGGTTTGCCCAACTCCCATGAGCCGGTTATAAAGATTCGATTGATTATTCTGAAATTGAGTGTACTGCTGCTGATATTGCTGCATCGCGTTGTTGTAGACCTGCTGATAATTCGTCGATGCGAGTCCTTGGCCGTACTGCTCAAGTTGCTTTCCAGTTCCTTCGCTAAGAAGGCCGCCATTCGCGGCAGCCGAGTTCTGGAGCGCCTGCAATCCCTGTTGAAGTTGAAACTGATAGCCAGGGGTCGCTTCAGCTTGTGCCGCTGTCGGCGCTTGGAATTCGCCGGTGAATGAAGCGAGCGGTCCAACGCCGTTCGCGCCCTGTTGCATGAGGCCGCCTACGGTGCTGATCGCTTGGCTTCCGGCGTTCGTGTAAGGATTCAGCGCCGTTTGACTATTAGCGAGTTGCTGCTGGGTGAAGTTCTGGGCTTGAGCGCCCGCTTGCTGCGATATCCCGGCAGCGTTCTTGTCCGCTTTCGACGCCGCTGCCGCGCCGCCCAGCCCGAAGAGCCCGCCAATCAAACTTCCGATAGCTGGAATGAATGCCGCCATTAGCCGCCTCCCGCTATCGAGAAAACCGCCCAATTCGATTTTCCATCTGGAATCGCAATGGAGACGCGCCACTGGGTCGCCACGAGCGCGAGAGGGCCTCCACCATTAATCGTATCCGCCCCATTTGGATTCAGGGTGATCGCCCCGGCTCCCGCGTCGGCTTTGATGAAGACATAAAAGCTGAACGGCGAGGTTTTTACCGGCCCCAGATTTACGGTGAATGGATTCGCTCCCGTTGTAATAAAAAGTACGTTGTTGATCGAATCCACGGTGACGGGAGAAACCTTTTCGGCAATCGGATTGAATGGAGCTTGCGCTTGCAAAAGTTGCAAGGCTCGAAGTCCGGCCGCAGTCAGCCCGGATTGGCTTGAAGGATCGACGATCTTTACGAGCCCGTTGATGATCGGCGCCTGCGTCGGATTCTTGAACGTATTGACCTTGACCATTACATGCCCAGCTTTCGATACGTAGCCTTGAGCGACGGTCCGGTAGTGTATCCGGGATCGGCTTTCAAATAAGCGTCCACGAGCCGCCATGAAACCGGGTCGGAGCAAGTGAATTCGAAAACCCGATCGCGCGATTTTCCCATGCGTCTTTGAATCGCTCGCGTCTTGTATTCCCCAATTTGTCCGAAATTCAATGTGTGATAATTTTTCCAGGAATGGCCGCCATCGTCGGACCAGCGCAGGAATCCGACCGGATCGCGCGGATTTCCATTGGCATCGAGAAGCGTTGCCTCGCCCATCTCGGCGTCGATCTGTAGTTGCTTGTAAAATATCCATTGCTTTTCATCATTGATATGCGGCGCGCGGCGCATGCGTCGAATCGGCGTTCCATTGTCGTCCAGGTAGTTCTGGTGCATGTCGTAGATCGTGCCGCTCTGCCTGTCTCCGACGAGATGCTTGCCGAAAGCATACATATGGCAGCGAGCGAGATGCGCTTCGTAAGCTCCGATCTGGGTGTTCCAGAAAAGCCGTTTATGCCACATGCCCGATGCGAGATCGTAAGCGAATGTCAGATTTCCGGTTGGAAACCAGATCACATAAAATGTGTGGCCGCGATCCTGCTCAGTCCAGCCGATTGCATCCGAAAAAACGGGCATATTCTGAATCGCCAGCTCGACGGTATGATCGCTGATCCGATTCGGCGTATAGCCCGTTACGCGCCGCACGATTCCGGCTCCGCGTTCATCGCCGCCCACGTAAAACACATCGTTGCCGGCCTTGGCGATGCTGTTTTGCGCGACGATGCCCATTTCGATTTCGGAACCTTGAATTACCACAAGCGGGAAATTCGGATCGCCCGAATTGTAATACCACACGCTTTGCTTCGGACCCGCAAGGAGCAAGAGACGATCGTTCGCGATCATCGCGAGCACATTATCGGTGAAGACCGAAACTCCGGCCGCTCCGGGAGCCGCGAGGCTTGTCCAGTCGAGAGCGTTTAAAAGCGCTGAAAGCTGGAACTCGTTCGTTCCCGCGAGCAATGCAACGAAAAAACCGTCCACATAGGCGACCATACTGACTGCCGCGCTATTGTTGAAGTCCGCCGCAGGAATGACGCTGACTCCCGTTGGCGCCGCCGCAGTGAGGTCCAGCACATAAGCCGTGCCGCCGCTGCAAAACAGAAGCTGCCATACACCGCCGCCCGCGGATCCGTTCGGTCCTGCCGCGAAATAAACCGGATTCCCATCGTCCACGAGCGGCTGCGCATATTGCGTCAATGTTCCATTCGCATTGACTTCGTACAGATAGCTGCCGATCGCCGCGAAATACCTTCCAGGCTGAGCAACAGTTGGATTGCTGAGGACCTCGAATAAACCGCGCACCGATACTGCATTCGGAACGGATGCGAATGCTTTGAGGCCGGGAGTCGGCAGCAAGGAAATTGGCGCCGCTCCAGAACCGGGAACCATTTCGGGAAACCAGTTGATACATTCCTCCGCATTGACATTGGCGCTTAAATTTGGATAACTGGCCCCAATGAAGCCGAGGCGCGCCATCTACGTTGACCCCGGCCCGGCGGGGGTGTCTGAGTAAAAGTTATAATATCCTTGTTGCCCGCTCATTGCGTTCAACTGATCGGTGCGAAGCGGCTGAATTTCCGCATTGAACGATTTCAAAAGTTCGAGTCCCTTGTCCGCCATGTCCTTGATGAGCGGCATGCGATCCATGTCTCCGGGAAATTCGATCAGGAAGCGCCACGCAAGATTGTATATGATCGCTTCCATGTACGCCGGCGGAAACGTGAATTGCGTTATGAGGTCGGGAAAATACGACAGCGCGATCCACGGATAAATCACTCCCTGTACGCCGTCGATTGGAGGAGGCCAGTAATTCAGCGCGCGCAGTGGAAATCCCTTATCGTCCCAGACCGAAAGAGGCAGGGCCGGCGGAATGGTTTTTACCGGAATTGCCTGCCATTCCGACAGCGAAAGATCCTTGATGATGAGTTCGAGCGGTATCTGAGGATTTTGATTGGTGATAATGCTATACCGTTGAATGCGCGGGGGTCTGGGAATATTGAAATCTCCGCCTGGCCCAACCAAATACGTTTGCTGATTGTTGACGAGATTGAAAACGAGCCGTTGAATCGTGAAGATAAGGAGTTCCGAGGAATTCCACGTATCCATCATCTGATTCAGGCTGGCAAGCCCGCTTGCGGAATCCTCAGCCGAGATGGGCTCCCCCACGTCCTGCGAGCCGCATATGACCAAGGCTCGCGTGATGATATCGAGGCCTGCCTGGGTAAGTCCCGGTATCCCGACAGGCGGCGCAAGTGGAGGAGCTACGGGCATCAGACTTTATTGAACTCCGAATCCGGCGCGCAGTCTGGGCTCTTGAACCATCCTCGACCGAGAGCCGCCGCATCTTCATCGCTGTACACAACTCGCATGATCGGGCTTTTCACGAATAACTGATAATCCTGAAAGGTCTTCGGATGATTCTTGATGCGCCAGGTTTCCCATTCCGCGGATTGAATCTGCAAAGGCAGCGTGCGCGCGAGCATGCGAATCGCCGTCACATCCGGAACTGTTCCGGGAAGCGCGAACAATCGCAAATCTATTTCGAGTTCGCTCTTGAACAGCCGGTCCAGAAAATCGTCCCAGAGCTTTTGCCGGTCCTTGTCTTTCGCCTTGGCGATCAATGCCAAATCGTTGGCGGTATCCCGGGAAGCAACGACACGTTGCCGATAGGCTGCGCGCGGATATTCCTGATAACGATACTGAATCGCCATGTACTGTTTTCCGGCATTCGGTTTTCGCGGATTCTCCGCCCAGATGTGATTCCCGATTGGACCGCCGTTCACGCCCTTTACCGCCGGCGCGGTGCGCTGAAAGCGCTCGTATCCCTCGATATCATCGAGCCAAGGATTTTCGAGGTCCTCCAGCAAAACCGCTTGCCCTGCTGCATTCAACATTTGACGCGTTGCCATTCGATTTCTCCTTTGTCTTATTTTAGGACAAGCGGGGAGTCCAAGGGGAACTCCCCGCTCGGTCATTATGCGATGTAACTTGGAATCCACTTCGAGTTGGTCGCATCCCAACAGAAAGTGAGCAACTTATTCACGACGGCCGTTCCGGCCAAGGCGATGTTCCCCGCCGCAGTCCAAGTGAAAACCGCGTCGGGAATCACATTAAAACATCCGCCGCCGGATGCGGTTCCGTTGAAACCGACCGGAATATTGAACCCAGTAATGGCCGAAATTCCGGTGATGTGGAATTGAGGACCGGATGGAGTCACAGCACCCGCCGCTGAAGCCACCGCTGCCGTATTTGCCGGCGGCGTTTGCGTGTTGTTCCATCCTGGAACCCAACTATTAGTTACCGTCGAGCAAAGCCACTGCTTGCCGGTAATTGCGTTGAGGTACGGAGTAAAGGCCGTATTCGGTCCTATGCAGGCTCCCGGCTGAATGGAACCAACCGGCACTCCTCCTGTCGGATCGGTTTGGAAAAAAGCTCCTGGAGGTCCGATAAGCACCATCGCCCCACTGTTATGCGGTTGGACGGTGGTCGAGAGGTATCCGCGCTGTACGACGGCCTGAAGCGTGGTCGCATTGAACGAAATGACGGCCATTGCTTCCTGATCGACGTAGACGATCGACTGAATGTAAAGCGGCACGCCGGAAGTGATGAGTCCGGTTGTGCTCGCCACGCCGATCGTTGCGGTAAATGGAGTTGTCGTTCCCGACGCGATCGTCGGGCCGGCGCCCACGGCTGCGGTGAGCGTGGTTTGTGTGAGAGCAACTTGCGCGTTGGATACACCCGCGCAAATCGCCAGAAGGAACAGCAATTGGGCAATTCGTTTGAGTGTTTTCATCACGATGCGATCCTGCATCCAAGTTGCGGGTACTTGGTTCCCCATCCGTAAAGGATGTCGGCCCGGAGCGGCGCCCGGTCGAGGTTGATGTCATACATTCGGATAATGCGGACGCTGATTCCGAGTTCCCGCGACGCCGCGCGGTCGCCCATGTCGAGCCCGCCATAGAGCGGCAGGTCGGCGCAAATGAAAGCGAAAGCATCGGGATGGAAAGCTATTCCGCGAGGACTCGATACCCCGGAAGCGCCTTGAACGGTTACGGCGCCGCCGTTGGTCGGAGAAGCGGTAGCATTCTGGAACTGGCCGGAAACGATGATTCCGTTCCCGTCGGGTCCCGAAATGGGAAGGTTGGCCAATCCGCCGCCGGTAGAAACAACCGGAGCGGTAATCACCCACTGAGCAAGCGCCCCAGTGGATGCGCGGCTTTGTGGATTGACCGCGAAACAGCCGGCGAAAGAAACCACATCGCCGATATTGAGGACCGCAGTCGATGCCGTCCACCCTGAGGTTGCAATGGATGCGCCGGTTTGATTTGCGCCGGCGACTACAGGCGTTCCGCCCTGCAAACCGACGGTCTGCGTGCGAGCGTTCTGATCCATTGCGAAGTCAAGGCCGAAGGAGGTGCCCATTTCGCCCTTGGCATATTGTTCCGCGACGAGATCGGACTTCTGGAACAGTCCCTTGAGAGCATCGACCAGGGAAGTATTCATCGCGGGAGAGTACGCGACAAATCGCTGGCCGTCTCGCGGAACCGACATTTCGTCGAGTCTCTGCGCGGCTTGAAGGTAGGTCAGATCCGAGTTCGGAATCGTTCCCGGAGTTCCGACTTCATTGAATAGATTGAGGTATTGGAGCAGACCGTCATTATCTACCCGGTTGGAAATCTGTGCGATGGATGGCCTGAGAAATCTGTCCGAAAACTCGTCGATGAACAGTCCAAGTTCCTGCGACGTGAATGCCATGTCCACGTGAACTTGCGAGTTCAGAACGAGCGGAACAAACGTCTCAACGGCGTCTTGAATTTCAAGCGCCTGGCCTACCACCGCGATGGGACGGATCGGCTTGCGCAAGTTGATGCTCATGCCGATTTTCGCCCCATCGACGCCAAAGTGCGAATCGTACTCGCGCTTGATACGTTTGGTAAACGATGTTTCGTTCACCAGCACGATCAAGGTTTCCTTGGTGATCATACCGATGGTTAAAAGCTGGTTGGCCAAAGTTTCTCCTTTTCAAGTGTCACTCAGAAAGGAATGAAACTTTGAGGGGATGGATTAAGGGGCTCGCCTCAATTGAGCATTCTGAAGTGCGGTATTGCTACAAAATCAATTTGCGCGGCGCGCCGCTCGCTGCGCTATTCGCGCCCGGTAATATTCATCCGGGTCCATATCTTCGAGTTTCTTCCCTTGCGATGTCGGACGACGGCCGCCCGGCGTGATCGGTTCCGGCGCCGCAGGCCTCGGCTTGCGCGGCCTGCCATTTCCATCGCTGCTGCCGCTGACAGGTTTCGCAAGCCGATCCGAAATTCGTCCGCATGCGATTGCCATTTGTAGAGGACTCAGCGCCGACAGCCGCTCGAACTCTTCGCGATGCTTCGCCAAATAATACAGGACTTCCGCGCTATTCGGCATTTCGCGGATCGCAAAATCCACGGCAGGAGGAAGGATCATATCCTCGGCGGATTTGGCGACTTCGTTCCAATCCTCGTGATTGTCGCGCGCTTCATCTACTCGCGCGGCATGCTCTCCGAAAATGCGCTTGGCGTGCTCGTTTTGCGCTTCGACTTGCTCCTTGTAATCCTCGTTTGCCCGCTCGTATTTGATTAAAGCCGAAACATAGGTTTCTTCATCCTTGAATTCGATGCGTTTCGGTTTTCCGGGAAGATCAGGACTCGCGCTGGGCGTAGCCGCATCGTTCGGTGGGGCCGATTTGTCGCCACGTTCCAACGCGGACAGCCGGGCTTCCAATCTTTCTCTGGCCTCGCGTTCTGTGCGCAATTCCTCCGAGATTCGCGCGTTGCGAGCGGTGAGTTTATTGACGCGCTTCGACCAGTTCCCCTTGACCGGCTCGGCTTCGTCGGCAATGCGTTGAGCGCGCTCTTCCGGGGTTTCCTCGTGCTGTTCGGTCTCTGCGGTCTCGCGAGCCGCTTTATCTTCGGGAGTTTCCTTTTCGAGGGCTGCTTTCTCGGCGGCTTCTTTCGCGGCCTTTTCTTCCGCTTCTTTTTCAGCCGCCGGGATAAATGGGTCCTTCCAATTCTCAGACACCGCATGATCGAGCTGTTCCTGCGATTCCGTCGAGGAAGTTAAGACGATATCGCGTGGCTCTTGTGCAACTGCGCGCGTCATTTTTGTGTCGCCCCTTTCTACAAACAAAACGATGCCCGATTTTAAGACCCCTGCCTTGCCTTGCCTTACCTTGCCCCGCCGTGCCTAGCCGTGCCAAGCCGCGCCATACCCCGCCAAGCCTGACCGAATCATATTACATCATCCTAAGTTTACGAAAAAACGATGCCCGATTGCGAGACGACTTGCCAGGTTCCATTCCAAGCTCGAAGCGTCAAGCCCGCGCCGCGCTGAGCCGCAAATGTGGCGATGGTTTTCAGACCCGCGCCAGCCGCATATTCCGCCGAAGGCAATGTGACCGTATGCGCGAAAGCGGTATCGGACCAGATGTTTATCGTTAAACCATCGTCCCCGCCGATTGCGCCGCTCGATTGCAATGTCGAAGGACCGCCGATATTCGGAAGCCCAAGCGTGATGGGATCGACCGCCCCGGATTCGATGATGTAATTGCCGGCGATATGCGGATTGATCGCATCCGGACTCCCCGCCACGCCAAGAAGCTTCGTGATCGGACCTTGGAACGAATCGCCGTCGATAATGTCTTGGCGTTGACTTTCATCGTAGGAGCCGCCGCCGTGATTCTGAATCCCTCGGCTCGGTGCATTTCCTTGCGTTGCGAAGGCCATAACTTCCTCCCTTTAAATTGCCCCCTGCCCTGCCTTGCCCTGCCCTGCCTGGCACTGCCCAGCCTAGCCACGCCCGGCCTTACCGGGCTAAATCTACTCCGCTTACCATGCGGAGTCAAATCAAACCTCATTGCTGTTGCGGCGGCTGCGGCGGCAACAGCGCTGCCGACATGTCGGGCTTTTGCGGCTCGGGCGCCGTAACTTGCGTCGGCGGAATCGGAGGCTGTTCGGCCGCCGCTTCGTCTTGAAACATCTTTTGGTGAACTTGTTCCATAAAGTGCGAAATCGTTCCGAGTTGCGCGTTTAGGGCAGCCAGTCCAGCCTCGCCTTGCGTCTTGGCTTGCTGGATCAGGAGCTGCACCTGCGCCTGCAAAATACTCGCTTCCCGCTTTTGGTCAAGTTCGAGTTTCTTCGTGCGAATGATTTGAGTGGCCGCATTCAGTTCCGCAACGACTGCATTATGGTTCTGCATGAGTTGCTGAAGCTGGGCTCGCGTGGATTGAAGCTGAGTTTTCGGATCGGCATTTTCATCCAGAGATTCGAGAATATTCGGCGGAATCATCTTGCGCAATCGGTCGGAAATTGCCTCCGCTCCTGGCCAATCCATTTCCTTGATAATCAAATCAGCGGCGGCCTGCATGAGCTGCGGATAAGCATCGACCATCTTCATCATGGAAGTCGCGGCTTCTTGCCGTTTTGTCTGATATGACCCCGCACCGATGACGATGTCGTAAGTCCCCGTACCCACATCGTAAACTCTCTGGATTGCCTGCTTGTCGGCCGCAAGTTCCTTGAGTCTTTCGCGGGCTTCTTCCTCGTCGTCGAATTGGGAATTATAGATTCCGACATATTGCGTCGTTCCGTCGGGATTGATGATCCGCTGCAAGCGCGGCGCGCTGATAATCTTCGGAAGCAATTCCACGATGATTCTGCCGATGGCTTTCAAGAATCGGGCGTGATTGTCGGCATAGTTGAGAATGGCGATATCGCCTTGCGCCTTTCGAGCAAGCACTGCCTCGCTAGATTCCTGCGGGCTATTCATCTTACCCATCGAAGCATCTTGTAGTCCGAACGTCGCTTTCAAATCGTTATCGGCCTGGCGAATCATCTCGACCATGCCCTGAATCGGAGGCTCCTGGCTTGTCTGCGTTGGCGGCGGCAAAACCTGTCCACCGATCGCAATCGGCTTATAGATCAACGTAGCGGATCGCGCGGTATTCGCATGCTCCCAGAGTTTCGTGAAACCTTCCTGCTGGCCGCTCGCCATGAGCCAAGGCGCCTTTGGTGAAAGAGCGATTCTTTCCGAGGCGCTCGTAATCCAGAAGTTGTATGCGCGTTGAGCATCTTTCGGGCTCCGCACCGCACCGGCAAGATACTGCTTTCCATCTACGTCGAAGTCGTCCGCGATATCTGGAACCACAGGGACGATGCTGCCCGGCCAGTCTTTCTTTTCAAGAGTTTCAATGCCGTTGATCTTTGCCCATTTCACGCGGCGTCGATATCGCTTGACCTTTTTTGCCGATTTCGGCGCTTCATCGCCCGGCACAGTCGAACCATCCGGGAGTTGCGCCAGAAAGTAAGGCTCCTTTTCGACATAGAAATATTCCGCGATTCGCACTTGATCGTGCTGCAACCAATCCGGAGCATGGTCGCCAAGGGTTTCCCAATCGCTGAGACTCGCCAGCGCCGAATCCGGATACTCGCCGCGATATTCGTCCTGTCGCAATGTTTCGACGATGAAAAGCCAATTCATATCGGAGAGATCGGTCTTCTTTGCCGCCGGGTCCCAATAGACCGTGAAGCCGTTCTTGATTCCCTCGATCCGGATATCGAGGTCGAGTGTGTCTTCATTCTCGTATTCGGTGAGCACGCGCGCCCAATGGATACCTGTGCGGCACATGAGATCGAACGTCTGATCGTAGATGACTTCGGCATCGCTGCGTTGTTCGACGTGGCGAGTGTAGCCTTGAATCACTTCGGCTGTCTTCGGATCGGCGCCCGAACCTACCGGGCTCACTTGGATGCCCTGCCGCTGCATGCGTTGGTCATTGCAGATCATGCGAAGAAAGCCAGCGATCCGATTGATCGTCAGGCAAGGCATATTCTCGGCCACGCGTGCTGTCTTGACCGTGTAATCCCATTGCTCGCCGAGGGAGAATTTCAGGTCTTCGAGACAAAGCTTGCGAATCTCGCGCTCGGCTTCCTCGGCAATCTTGAATCTGGCGCGCGCGAGCGAGAGAAACTGCTTCTCGGCATCCATCGCTTCTTCGTCGGGAGACTTCTTTCGCGGAGGAGTTACGGCTTTGAGCGGTGTAGCGATGGGGGACTTTTTTGGCATTAGTCGAACATGCTTTCGATGCTGCCGGCTGCGCGATCCACGCCCACTGCATTGTGCTCGAATTTGTCGATGCCGATTTTGACTGCCGCAGCGATCTTGAACATGATATCCGCTTCCTGAATCAGCACGATGCCGTTTTGATCGTAATCCGTGAAACGTCCGAAGGCGATCAGCTCGCCGGGCTTGACATCGCGCACCTTTGGACCGATGCAGAGAATCATCCCAATGTGCGTCGAGCCCTTATACTTCTCCGGAATGATAATCAGGCCGCGCTCAGGCTCGTCGATGCGCTTGACGAATAGCCGGTCTCTCATCGGTTGCCAGCTCATGTATCTCCAATTCTTGCGGGCGTTCCGCCATCGTGCGCTTCTGCACCCCGAGCTAGGGGCTTAGGAAGCAGGGCTGCTCTAGGCCCTGGCATGCATCGATTCATGCTTGCGCTGCGAGCGCCCGCTCCCGCAGTTCTTCCGATGACGGAGAAAGCGAATCATTCGTTTTCGCTGAGTTTATCCCCACCTATGCCTATGGGAGCTTGGTCCGGTTGTGGCAATGACGCTTGTCCGGCCGGGACTGGCGGCGGCAACAATAGCCCCAACCGAGCCTCCACTGCGGCAATGCGGTCGCTGAATCCATCCAAAGCAAACAATACCTCGGATATGTCGTCTTTCAATTCGTTAAATACTTCCATCAAAGCCGTCGCCACTCCGACCGGCGGAATTGGCGCCGCCGCCATCATGCCATTTGGGACAACCGGTTCATGCGGATCGCGCAAAGGTGTGCTACTGGTGATTTTTCCCATCGTCATTCTCCTTTCATTTTTTGACTTACCCTCGCCTTGCCATGCCCTGCCTGGCCTTGCCACGCCTTGGCTGGCCTTGCCTTACCAAAATTCGTTAAGCTCCCTTCATCGCCGCGCCTATGGATTTACGCTTGTCGCGGTGCCTGACTGCACGCTTCTTGCCGCCGACAACTACCGAAGTCGCCGAAAACGGAATCCCATGCATGTGACGATACGCGAGATTCTTGCGATAAGCTTGCTTCGACTTGAAATGTTCCACCGGCATTATCGACCTCGCATCGCCGATCCAACCGATTTGCCTATATCCGGGAATTTCCGCCGCACAGCCGCTCGAATCTTTGCACGCTTCGCCGGCGACGCCGGTTTTCCGCTTCGCGCGCCGCCGGCGGCTTGCAAGGCTGCCCGAGCATGAGCCCGATCTTCGATTGGATAACTTTTCGTCTTCGGGAAAACGAATGCGCTTGCCGGGAGTTTTTTGCGCGCCGCCGCAGTCAACTGAGCCATGTTCGATCTCCGGTCAAAGAGCACTTCGGCAGCTTAGGATGGTGCGCGATGGCTGTAAGCTCCAAGATCGGCCTCCAAAACTACCCCCGCCTTGCCTTGCCCTGCCGCACCTCGCCTTGGCTCGCCTCGCCATGCCGAGCCTCACCAAGATCAATCTTCCTTGTCCGAGTCATCATCCATCGATTCTTCATCGGAAGCCTTCTCGCGCTCTTTGTGCTTTTTGTTGGCCTTCTCCGGCGATTCGCGCTCGTCTTCTTCCTCGGGCTTGGTCGAGCTGATATTTGCATGCTTCTTCAGATGAGCCAAGAGTTTCTCGCCATCTTCCGCGCCAAAGATGTGCGGACCTTCCTCGCCGCCGCCGAATACTTCCGGCGATCCGCCGCGCATTTCATGGCGCACAACATGGCCGCCATCCTTGCCGATTTCAATTCGAATCGCATGAACGTGGCGCGGCTCCGCTTCTTTCGGTTTCGCTTGGGCTGTCTTCAGTTGAGCCATTGAGCATCTCCTGGTGTGATAATTGTCGGACCTTCGGGATACATCCGGTCGAAATAAATCTTGCGATTGATCTTGCGCTGGGCAAGCGCTTTGGGACTCCAAAGCGCTTTTGTTTCCGCCCAGACTTCGGACTGCATCGGAAGCGTCGCCATCTTCGCACAGAGCTTCACGGCGAATAGACAAGCCACGATTCCAGTGAGACGTTCCACGAACGGCGCATTGACATCAAAATCGAACATCATCCCATCCAACTGGTTTCCGTGTGTCTTGCTCGAAGACGGCCGGAACCTATCAGCCGATCCGTAAACTCCCGTTCCTCGGATGTCGGCAACTGTAATACCACCGAATAACTCATTGCACAAGCGTCGCCTTGATCTGGGGACATCAATCCCCTGAGTTTCATGGTGTCCTTCTTCTCAAGTAGAATCTTTTGATCCGCAGTGTATGAATATCGGATTCCGGTCAGTTGATCGGCCAGCTCCGGATCGTCCGGTATCTCCATTCCGGCTTTCAGCGCGTCGCGCATCTTGCCCCAAACCTCGGCGCGCCTGTTCGCATATTTATTGGGATCGTCGGCGCTCTCGGCGCCGTGGAATTCGTGGACTTTCCCCCCAAAGCCGCGATGGTTCAAGTTATCGACGACGCCGGCGCCAAGGCCGTCCCCGTCGACAACGATCGCATCGGGCTGTTCCATGCCGATCCATTCGATCACTTTCGAGGTTGTCTGAAACGTGTCCCATCCGCGTTGTTTCTCGAGTACGCGCCACTTGCGTCCTTGCCGGATGCTGATAACGGTCTGGTCGTCCCCGAAGCGCGCCACATCGACGGACATGATCTTCGGCAAACTTTCATAGCCCGACGCTTTATACTTTCGGCATTTCTCGACCGATTCGGATGAGATGAATTGGAACGAACCGAAACGGGGAAACTCGCCTTTGACCCAGATGCGTATGAAGTCGGAATCTTCCCCTTCGTCTTCTATCCATTTGGCAATTTGCTCTTTGTTCGTGCCTTCGACGGTGCGCGCGTCGATTTGCCGTGTAACCCAGCGATGCTTCTTGCGACCGAAGAACTCTCGGAACTCTCCGGTATTCTCCGTGGGATTCCCGAAAGCCAGCACAATCATTTCCGTCTCTTCATCGGTCAAGAATCCTTCGATCACATCCCAAATTGGTTTTGGAATAGCGCTCGCCTCATCGACAATCACGATGATTCGACGCCCGCGATTGTGTAATCCCGCCGCGGCCTCTGGATTCTCCAAACTCCATGTGAGGAAATCCATGCGCCAAGTCTTTATCCGGTCAGTGAGCTTCGAGAACACCGCTGTGGCTGTCACCACCCACCAAAAGCGATTGATCGCAAGCCGAAACCAGCGTTGCACTTCGGGTGATGTCTTCGTGGCAAGCTGCGGACCTGTGTTCGCAAACGCGACGATCCGGCAATCCTCGCACGTTGACATACCCCAATTCGCGAGCATCGCAATGAGCGCTGTCTTGCCGATGCCTTTGCCGGACGCTACCGCAATGCGCAGCGCATCGTGCCGCGTCTTCGGATTGCGCAAATGTTTGCCGATAATGTTGAGGATGTCCTTCTGCCATGCCCGGGGACCGTCGTTGCCTTCAAGTTCTTTCTTGCCCCAAGGGAAGGCATAAAGGACGAATCCGAGCGGATCGTGGGAGAAGCTGGCTATGTCGCGAATGAGTTGAAGTGTGGGAGAGATTTCAGGCTCGGAACTAGGTGGCCTCGTTCCGAGCCCTTGTTGCGGTGTTGCGCTCATTGTACGAAAGTGGATTTCTACGCCGTGCCGCGCTTGATGCCCGCGAGCGCCGGGGATTCGCTACCGACCGTCGGACTCACTTCCGGCCCATGATTCGTTTCGTAGTTGTCCTGATTCGGATCGTGCGATTGGTGCTCTGGTTCGGTATTCTTCCCGAGGTCCATATGCTGCTTGTGCGCACCTTCGAGCCGGCGAATGTCGGCATCGTGAATCCTGCCCTGCGGCGTCGGCGTGTAATGGCTGGAGCGGGTCTCGCCTGGTTTGAACATTTTCATTTCTCCTTGAGCCCAGCGCGCTTTCTTCCTTCGGCGATGAGCTGCGGCAAATCCTCAAGACCGCTAATCTCATGCTGCTGAACAACTGAGCCTTCGGTCCTGTCCAGAACGATATTCGCGAAAGACGAATTTGTCAAGGATTGCTCGATGTAGGCGCGCGCCGCTTTCTCGGCCACCAGCCGCTTTGTCTCCGGATCAAGCTCCGCGAGTACTTCGAACATAATCTTCGTGATGGATTTGCCTTTCGGGCGGCCCAATGGGTTTCCCGATTGACCGGGCTTCCAAGGCGGCATTAGATTTTGCGGATTGCCGTGGTGTTTCTTTTTGGTATTTGCACCAGAGGATTCCTTTTGGGGAGATTGAGCTTTCATAGGCCGAAGTTTAGCACCTTTTGGGACAATCGTTTCGCTGCAATCTCGCAATACTTCTCTTCGATCTCGAGGCCGATGGCGCGTCGGCCTAAGTCTTTGGCTGCGCGGAGCGTGGTCCCGCTGCCCATGAAGGGATCCAAAATGCAATCTGTCGAGACGGTAAAGAATCTGAATAGTCGGGAAATTAACTCTTCCGGCTTTTGAGTCGGATGCTTACATGCCTCATTGTAACCAGGAAGGACTCGGGGAACGTCTATGCAATCAGGTAGAAAATCCCATTCGCCTTGCCTGCTCGTTTTTTCGATGTGTTCTATCCAAAACCAAGGCTCAAATCTTCGCGCCAATCCATTGCCGCTTGGTCCGGCTCCGTTTGCTTTGTACCAGATCCCGAGATGGTGAACTCTCCAAGGGGATGCCTCGACAATCGAAGCAAGGGACATTATGCGAAGCCACGAACCGGACCAAAATAGTACGCCGTTCCTTCGAATGCGGATACCTGAAAGGACTTCGGCCAGCAAAGAATCTGCTTCCTTAGCAGGTCGCGCCCCTCGGCCTACGTTCTCAGCCAGGTTGCCCTTAAAATCCACCTTGAAATTAACCCCCACTCCGTAGTCCGGGTCGCTGAATAACACATCGGCCTCAACATACGGCAGTGCTTCCCTGCAATCGCAGTGGTAGATCGTGATGCCGTTTTCCTCGTAGTAGGGCTTCATCGGCTTATCAGTCTTTCGATGCCTCCGTATAGAAAGCTTCGACTCTTGAGCAACCCGGAATTTCGCATCGCCAGATTTTCCGCGAATTGACTTCTTTCATTCGAGCTTTACCGGAATTCGCCTTGCTTATTTGCACGAATATCGGCTCGTGCGCATCAACCAATTTCATTGATGATCCTAGATGAATGGGGCACTTGGGCGGCGTGAGATGCAACACGGGCTTCCTCCTTTTCTTTGCGCGCATAGCGCAGAAGCGAAATATTCAAGCATCCCAGGCAGAGTCCGGATTTTTCCCCCACGTAACCGGATTGGCCGCATCGAACGCAATGCGCATCCGGGACCATGACAATTTTCAATTTACGCGCACTCATTTTTGCGCCATTCGTAGCTCGTGCGCATAGCATATCTTGTGGCGCCCGCGCGGAAGAACGATTTCGCACGTTCCGCTTTGAAGTTTCTCCACGACAATCGCCGTTCCGTGAAGATGCCGTTTCTTTCGGCCGGTCTTTTCATTGGCTTCGAGGGTAAAGCTGTAAACCACACGATCCCCCGGTTTGAAGTTATGGATCGATTTCATGGATCGTTACCTCCCAGCGTTTGCGCCCGCCTCGCACGCGCGCGCGCCAATCGTGAATCAGAATCACGCCGCCATTTTCAGTCCATTTTTTAGCGGCTGGATTCGCCTTGATCTTGTCGATATGCTCCTGCAAATGCGTATTCACCACTTGGATAGCATAAATACGGCCCCGCGGCGGCGGACTGAGACCAACAAGGTCGATAAACCCGAACAAATCCTGGCGCACGTGCGCGAAGGCGTTCCAATGTTCCGCCTTCGCGCACAGCCAGCCCTGACTTCGAAGCAGATTCATCGACCGTTGAAGGGCTTTCATTCATCATCTTCGCTATTTCCAAGCTTCACTTTTACTTTCTCGTTTTCCGCGATCACATCGATCGTAAGGCCGTTGTGATGATAATGCGTCTTCTGATACGCATGCATCGCGACGAGCAATGCATCCTTGAGCGGTTTTTCCTCCTTGTTGAGCGCGATGCGTCGGTCGCGAATCGCAACGTAATCCTCGGCCAGCACATGCAATTTATCCACCTTGGCATCTTCCATCGATGGCAACCGCGCCTGTTTCGGTTTGGCTGCTGCGTCCTTGATATTCTTAACCTTCGATTTCCTGCTATTCATAAAACCTCCCTTTTAGATTTTCGATAAAATCCCCTGCCCTGCCCCGCCTGCCCAGCCTCGCCTCGCCGTGCCGTGCCCAGCCTAGCCCAACCTAGCCAAGATCATCAAAAGTGTCCCGGCTCGCCATGCAAATCTTTCCGTCGATGACAAATGACGCACCGAACCGCGAGATTTTGTTCCTCGTCGCTTCCGCCAGCGCCGCGCGGTCGATTGTGCGAAGACTGAAGAAACTGCGTAGAGCCGCATTCCACGCAACAATTTCCATCCCGCCGAAACACGCGTTCCCGCAACGCGCTCATATCCCGGCCAAATAACCGTACAAGGGGCGAACCGTCGGCGCGAAGGCCAACCTTGCTGCGCCGATCCGAAAAACATGCATCCGCGGTTAAGCCTTTGTTTTCCCTGGCAAATCTCATTTGCCGGTCAACCGTTTCATGTCCGCCAAGGCATCCTCATCGGAATCGTAGAATCTTGCCGGATTGATTTCGTAGTTTGGACAACTCGCGTCGTAGATCATCATCGCGGCAAGCTCTGTGTTGAACAATTTTTCCAATTCCTTCCCTTCCGTTCCGGCAAGCGCTACCACCCAGCCAGCTCGGCAATGCGTTTTCTCGCATGTGTGCCAACTTCCCATCACCAAAGCTCCGTGAGAACTTGCGACTTCGTATATTCTTTGGTGAAGATTTTCAATAATGGGAATAGCAACGGCATTTATTTTTTTATTGTCCAAGCAGCGCGAGCAGTCCGTGCAGTCCGAGCAGAACGAGCAGTCCGTGCAGTCCGAGCAGCCCGTGCAGTGCAAGCAGCGCGAGCAGTCCGTGCAGTCCGAGCAGTCCAAGCAGCGCGAGCAGAACGAGCAGCCCGAGCAGCCCGAGCAGTCCGTGCAGCCCGAGCAGCCCGTGCAGTACGAGCAGCGCGAGCAGCCCGTGCAGTGCGAGCAGCCCGTGCAGTGCGAGCAGAACGAGCAGAACGAGCAGCCCGAGCAGTCCGTGCAGCCCGAGCAGTCCCTCAGACTATCGAGAGCTTTTTGCGCTTCTTCTCGACTCCCGAAATATTCCACAGAACAACTATTGCCGTTTCTATCTTCGATCCAGGTTGTCATATTCCCTCCACTTCCGTATGCAGGATTTTTTCATCCGTGCCGTTAATTAGCTCCGCAAGAGCCGGCTTATAAGCGATTGCCTTCTCACCATGAATCACAATGGCGAGTAAATCGTATTGCGCCGCATCCCGGAATCGCTTCGGCAATCTTTGTTTCCCGGTAATTTTATTCCTGTACCCAGTAGTCACTTGGACTCTAATGAGCCTGTCGCCTTTCAAGATAGCCAAATCACAGGAACAGCCAGGACTTAATGCACGAAGCACTTCAAATCCATTCGAGAGAAGATCGGCAGCAACCAACAATTCGTGCATTGTTCCAACTGTGATCGACGGAAGATCCGGACGCCCCCGTATGCCATATTCCTCAGAATGAAAATGTCGGCTGCAAATTCGATCGCAATATTTAGCCTTTTTCTTGATGCGTCTTCGACTGAGCGCTTTCCCACACTGCTTGCATGTAGCGTTAGGCATTGTACGCATAGAATAAGGCAATCCCACACCTAAATCAAGAATTGCAATCTTCGCCTTCAATCTCTACAAGAAGCCGTTCTTTTGGCGTCGTATTCACAAGAACGGAAATAGCTTCCCACACAGCGATGAGGTTTGTGGCTCGCTTCTCATTGTTAGTCAAATCCAGTTTCAATATCTCGGCCACTTTGTTCTGCGCTGCCTCCATCTGTTCATACCAAGTTACAGGCCCACGAACGGCGAATGTGCGCCATGCTTCCGGCTTAAACCCTAATTTTTTTTCCCTAATACCGTGAACGGTATTGCGGAATTCCGTCGAAGTCTGCTTCACCGCTTTCTCAATCAACTCAGGATCTTTACGAATTTTCTCTGGAAGGCGCGTCAGTTGATGCGCCGAACTTTCGGAAATCTGCTCAAGTTTCGCTTGCGGAACACTTTTAAGAGCCCGATAGGATTGAAGTTGACGATAAATGTGCGATGCCGATTCGTCGAAGGTTTCCGCCATCCACTGCCGCATGGTTCGGCCAAGCAACGCCGGGACTCCTAAGTCTATCGATTTCTGCACTTCGCGGCCTAGCGCCAGCCAGCCTTTTTCGAGCGTCGCGAAGTCGCGCTTGTGCCGTGCGGTCCGAAGTTCAGCGTCATGCTTCCCGATTTTTTCCCTAACGAGAACCATTTATGCCTTCCTTCGGTTGATGTCTTATTCTAGGACAAACCTTGCCGCATCGAGGACACGATGCCGGCAGCCATGCAGCCAAAAGCCAAACACCGCAACATTCCCACCAACTCGGGTGAAACGGTTCCGGCAAAATTCCGGTGCTATCGCTGTTTTTCATTTAGTCCTCACCAGGTTCGCGCAACACAATTGGCGCGTGCCATGCCGGAGGCTTCGTCGCGCGCGCATCGCGCTCAAGTTCTCGCCGCCACGATTCCTCGCGCGGGCGCCAGCCGTTCTCCGGGCGATTCTGGCCATACTTCTTGCGATCCTCGGCGTCATCCTCGAAAGTCCAGCGCATTCCCTTCATCGGTTCGCTGCCCATTGCCTTGAGGACTTTGAATAGGTCGTCCATCGTTCCTTCCCAGGGAATCGATGCCTCTTCCCTAGGCTTTATGCCGTTTTGCTTGTCTTTCCAAGCCTGCCATCGAACGGCGCGATTCCACTGCGATTCCGGATTTCGCAACGAATCGTTCCAATCGCCGCCGCCCGCCGGCTCCCGGTCCCGAGCCGCCTGAAGCGCCGCTAAAATTTCAGCAGGAGATGGAAAAACCTTCCAAATCTTTACCCCTTCCCGCACGGCAAGTTCTAGTTCCCACGGCTTCAAATGCTCCATGGCGCTGGCATACATCTGGAGACCAGCCTCATCGATCTCCGTTCCAAATGGGCGCGGATATATATCCCCCCAGGCATCAAGATAGGCCGCGAGCAGCAAGGAAGTTTTTGATCGCTGCTTTTCTTCGTCTTCGAATTTCCTCTCCCGGGCTTCTCTTCGGCTCTGCTTCGACATTTTTGTCCCCCTGAACGGATATTGTGATTTGCTTGTCAGAGCGTGCGGCCCATGCCGCGGCGCGCTTGGCCTGACGGATCGCTTCCTTCTTGCGAGCCTTCTTGTCGATTTGCTCTTGCTCCCTCGATGAAAGAATTTCCGATTCTTTTGACTTTTCCGAAAGTTTTTCTCCTCCCCCCTGACCCCCCACCGGGGGGTGGAGGTTTTGCGGGTTATGCAAAACCGGGGGGGCGATTTTTCCTGATGATGGTTCTAATGATGGTTCATCTGCATTTTGTGCAGGGGTATACTGCATATTATGCAGGTGCATTTTGTGCAGGGGGGGTGCAAACTTTGCAGGTACCTGGGTCGTCCACCAGGCTAGAAATTTAGGCATGTGATAACGATTTGTGCCCCTCTCGCTTGCTTCCTCGCGAATAGTTAGTTCGCCAATCAATCCTAAAGACTTAATGGAATCGTAGACCTGCCGTTCGGAAATGTTCGCTTCTTTTTGAATGGTCGCCACGGAAGGCCAAGCATCGCCATCATCGTTGGAAATTCGGTGAGCGATTGCCAACATTACAAGGCGATCCGCTAAACGAGATTCCGAAAACGCCATTACCCAGGTAGTTGCTTGATGACTCACTGCGCATCCTCCTCGATAGGACGTTGGGCCGGGAGATCGAGGCTCCCGGCCCGCGTGGGGTACTGCTTGCTTCGGTGTGCGGCTTGGGACCGCGCAGCTATTTTGTACGATTTGAAGGCAATGTCAACCAAAAACCCCTGCCCTGCCCTGCCTCGCCCCGCCTTGCCAGGCCAAGCCTCGCCAGGCCCGACCAAGATCGTCAACCCATGAATCGTTAACTCCAATGCGTCACGATGAACCGTCCGAACGGACCTTTTCGTTCCGGCCGAAAATCCAGCACGCCAACCCGACTGCCGCCATCATCGACGATTCGCCGAACCTGCTCGATGGTCATTAGATCGGGATCATATTCCAGATCGAACGATACGCTCCACGAATCGAATCTGGGCCTGTGCCGTAGCACGCGGCCTTTCGTCGCGGGAACGACAACGGGTCGCGAATCCACTACATATTCCTGGACCGGCAAAATAAGCACTTCCGGCGAAATCAGCAAGCAGGCGGCGGCTTGCCGCACCAGCGATCCACGACCTTTGCCTTTCGAATAGCTTGCAGCGCTGACAAAACATCTCTGAAGCGCCGTGCCTGGCAGATAATATTTGCCGTCGTTTTTGTAAGCCGCTAGTTCCGCCTGTTCTTGCGGCAGTTTTTTTTCCAAAGCTTGAATGGCAACCAATGGAAAACTGTGCATCAATAGCGGGCTAACGCCTTCGATTGTTACATGCCGTTTGCCGATCATTTTTCGCTCCTCGCCTCGCGGATTCCGCGCTCCGATTACGCTTGAAAACCCTTGCCTTGCCTTGCCTTGCCTCGCCCTGCCTTGCCTCGCCCCGCCCTGCCTAGCCTCGCCACTCCCAACCAAGATCGTCAAAAATGCAGCTCGCTCTCAAACCAAATAAGCAGACCGGCGAGCACAATCGCCGTTGCTGCCGCAACTAGAATGAATGCAATCACATCTCTTATTGATGGAATTCGATCTTTCATGGTCCACCTTTCTTTGGCGGTATCCCGGGGTGCCCAGCCGTCCCAGCTCCTGCCAGCCATCCCCGGGATTATCCGCCCTCGGCGCGGCGCGCCAAGATCGTCAAATTGAAAATCCTCTCGCGCTAAAAACCCCTGCCCGCGCCTTGCCTCGCCCCGCCTTGCCAAAATTGTCATTACCAATCTGGCTTATCTACGAAATCCATGTCAACCATGAAATCTATGCCATCCATGCGCAAGATTCGGATGAGGTTCGAATATTTGCCGTTCGCCTTCACTTCGAGGAGAGCGGATTTACCGACCGCGGCTTCCAGAATCGGCCAAAGACCTCTATCGAATGTCGAATGTTCGCGTCCGTTCCACTGGACGGACATAAATGGCTTCTTGCCCTGCTTTTCGATTAGCCGCGCGCTCTGAAGAATCGGATCGTTCGTCCGTGCCGGTTTAAGTTCGTCCGGAAATACCGGCGGCGGCGGTATCTTCGCCTTCGGCAAGGACATTCCTTTCCACACGTAGGCCACGCCGATGCGTGTGCAAAGGTCTTGAAATTGAATGATGAGCCGTTCGTCCAAGCAAAATACCGTCTTGTCGCGGAGCTTAATGCTGAAGAATGATTTATCGTCCTTCGTCATATTCGCTCGCACGATGCTCAAACCGGGACCGGAAAGAGCCACCCAATCGTGTCCATACGGAGTTAGCACGATGGTTTCTTGCGCTTTGCCGTCCGTGGGCGTGGATTGGTTCTTCTGACGGTCTGCGTGCTCAGCAATCTTTCTCGTCGCAACCGCCTGAGCCGCTTCCTTGGACCCCGAGGGCTCGCTGATGGAATTCGCATCGTCATCAACTTCGGCCGCCACGCCCACAATGGCTTGATACGTGTATCGGCGCGCGTACGTGATCGCGGCACCGATTGTATGTGCATCGTATTTCGGTCCGCCGTCCTTGGCCTTACCCGTTGCCGGGAGTATGAGTTCCATGCGCTTCCACTGACCGGACGAATGAGCGAGTTCGCTGATTACGCCGGCCTCTTGCAGTTGCGAATCGTTCATCGGCCATTGAGTTACTACCAATCCATTTTTGGCCAGGGCAGTTTGAGTCGCTTTGATGACCGTGGCCAAATCCGCATACTGCGACAAATAGTATGGATTATCGCTTTCCTTGTGGACCGGCTGGAATTCCAATTGCGCTTTCGCCAGCGCGGCTACGAGTTCATTTATTTGTTCGGATTGCGTCATTTGCCACCTACCTTCGTGTGCGGGTGCTGCGGATTGGACCTCAGATTCTGGTGAAACCATTTGCCGATGCTTTCCGCGCCCATCATTTCCGCGTGTTTTTCAGCGGTGAAATTCGGATATTGGTAGACTCCTCCGCCGCGAAATTCGAGTTCCAGAATTTGCTTTTTAGGGTCGTGGCCCACCGAAACGATTTGGCTGTTCTTTACTGGCGTGCGATTCATAATGTGCTCCTTTCGTAAGGCGAGGGGTTGGTTAGCCCCTCGCCACGTTCGCGCTTAGAGCCATCTGGGGAACCGAGGCTCACTGCGCGAAACTCTATCCTCGCCAAGCGCTTGATGGCGTTTTGACGAGCTTGGTTCCGGGAATCGAATAGGCATCCTTGCGATTCGTCGCTTCGCCGCGCAGTTCCGATTCGACGGCCTTGCGGAACGATTGACTATATTTGAACAGTTGAAGCAGATATTCATCCCCGGCCAGATATTTCAGAAAAACTTTCATGTCAACGACTTCGGCGGAGTAAAGCATTCGCACGCTTTGGCCCGTCGAGGCTTCGGCGATGGGTTCGACGACAGGGGCGGCGGTCGATTTAATTTCGGCCTTCGCTTGCTTGATCTCGGCTTTCGTCGCCCCAAGCGCCGATAGCTCATCCGCGACGCGCTTTGCCTCGGCGCGATTCAGCCGCTCTTGTTCCCTGTCCGCAGCCTCTTGTTTGCGGCGCGCCGCCTGCTGCGCTTCCACGATGAAATTCGTTACCGCGGATTCGAGGGCCGCCATTGGTTTGAGCACGGGGTCCTTGAATTCATCCTGCGCCTTGATTGCGGCCTTCCACGCTTTATGCGTTGCGTCTCGTACCCGGTCCATGATGCGATCCACGGATTCGATCCACTGCTTGCAGCGCAAAATGATTTCGTTCGCTCGATCGACCGATGCTTGATCCGTGAGTTCGATTTCGGAAAGTTGCCGCGTAAGATTCGGCACTTGGACGGCAAGCTGCGACTGGCTTGCCCGGTCGTAGGAAACTTGGACATCTACCACGCCTGGTTTTGCAGCGCTCATGGCATCACCTCTGGCAATGTCGGGTCGAAGGAATCGACGATGCAATCGTCGTTTAGACATCGATAGATTCCAGTCTTTCCGGTATAGGGTCTTGTGAGATCGAAGATTTCCACGGCCACGAAACCGCATTTGGGGCAACGCTGGCGCAAATCCGGAATCTTGTAGGTTTCGGCTTCGTCTTTGGCAAGAATTTGCAGAATCTTTCTGCCTAAATCCATGAATTCGCTCATAATTCGCGCTTCCTCCGTGAGTTGGTCAACTGTGCTGTCACTCATTGCTTCCGCCTAAATGGATTTCCGATAATGTCTCGCATCAGCGCAGCGTGCTTGGCATCGTGGTCGGCGATCAGCGGGGCGAGCTTGGCATCGTAGTCGGCGATCAGCGGGGCG
>VFSW01001509.1_pt1 | contig 35544 bp, 28 predicted proteins | sample 5358111 | NCBI WGS metagenome assembly VFSW01 (sample SAMN11554181, study PRJNA540505) | mine drainage metagenome | isolation source: sediment from site ElyBrook_90M | place: USA: Ely Copper Mine, Vershire, VT | collected 2017 | reverse complement strand
TTCCGCTCTATATCTGGCTGCCCGACGCCATGGAAGGCCCCACGCCGGTCTCCGCGCTGATTCACGCAGCGACCATGGTCACGGCCGGCGTCTACATGATCGCCCGGACACACGCGCTCTATGACCGCTCGCCGTTCGCGCTCAGCGTTGTCGCCATTGTCGGCGCGGCCACGGCCATCTTCGCGGCCACCATCGGCTTGGTCCAGAACGACATCAAGCGCGTCCTGGCCTACTCCACCATCTCGCAACTCGGCTACATGTTCCTGGGCTGCGGCGTCGCGGCGTACTCGGCCGCCATCTTTCACCTAATGACGCACGCCTTCTTCAAGGCCCTTCTCTTCCTCGCTGCCGGTTCGGTGATTCACGGCATGGGCGGCGAGCAGGATCTGCGCAAGATGGGCGGCCTGCGCAAACATCTCCCCATCACTTTCTGGACCATGACGGCAGCCGTCTTCGCCATCGCCGGCTTCTTCCCGTTCGCAGGCTTCTTCTCGAAGGACGCCATTCTCTATGCGGCGTTCCTGCAGGGCGGCAGTGGCAAGGTGTTGTGGTTTGTCGGGCTTGTGACCGCCCTGCTCACCTCGTTCTACATGTTCCGCCTCTGGTATCTGACTTTTCTGGGCAAGTCGCGCAGCCCCGGCGTTCATCCTCATGAGAGCCCCTGGTCAATGCTCGGCCCGCTGGTGATTCTCGCTCTGCTTTCGGTCGGCGGCGGCTGGATCGGCATCGAGCGCTTCGGCGCGTTTCTCGCCCCATCCGTCGGCCCCGTCTCGCTGGAGTCAGGCTCTGCGCACCTTGAGTTGATGCTCAGCATTCTCGCCGTTGCCGTGGCACTGCTGGGCTGGTTCATCGCCGATCGCTTTTACCGGCAAAGCCCGGAGACTCCCGGCAAGCTGGCCGCGGCCGTGCCTGCGGGTTACAGCCTCCTCTCTCACAAATACTGGGTAGACGAGATGTATGGCGCGCTGATCGTCAAGCCGCTGATGGCCACCTCGAAATTCGTCCTGGGGTGGGTGGTTGACATCGCGATCCTGGGCGGCCTCGCCTGGCTGCTGGGAGGCATCGCCACCTTCACCGGAGCAATCCTGCAACGCTGGCAATCCGGCAACCTGCGTTCTTATGCGGCATGGCTCGCGGCGGGCGCCGGGGCGCTGTTGCTGTTCGCGCTGGTGCCGTGGTCCACGGTGCTGGCAAACATCGGAATTCACCTCAACGTGGCGGGGCACTGAGAATGAACGCGATAAACGAATCGATCCTCACGTTGATCCTTCTGGTTCCGCTCGCCGGAGCAGTGTTGATTGCCATCCTGCCCGATCGCGGCAAGCTATCCGCATGGATCGCCCTGCTCACCGCGCTCGTCAGCTTCGGACTCACCCTCCACCTGCCTGCGCACTTCATCGTCGGCCAGTCCGGGTTCCAGTTCGAAATCAACCGCCCGTGGATCGAGAGTCCCGCCATCTTTTATCACGTCGGCGTGGATGGGCTGAGCCTCTGGCTGGTCGTCCTTACCGGTCTTCTTGCTCCGGTTGGAGTGCTGGCAAGCTGGAACGCCATCAAGGAGCGGCGCAAGATCTACTACGCGCTCTTCATGGTCCAGCAGACCGCCATGTTTGGCGTCTTCGTCTCCCTCGACCTCATGGTCTACTACGGCTTCTGGGAGCTGTCGCTGGTCCCCATGGCCATTCTCATCGCCATGTACGGCCGCAAGGACGGACCGAAGGCCGCAGTCAAATTCTTCCTCTTCACGTTCATCCCCTCGGCTCCGTTGCTGGTCGCCATCCTCTGGCTCTACACGCGCACAGGCAGCTTCAACTTCACTGAACTGCAAATGTACGTGGCCAGCGGCGCCCTTCCCGCGGGAGCACTGTTCTGGGTCGCGCTTGCCTTCCTGTTTGCCTTCGCGGTCAAGGTGCCCATCTTCCCGCTGCATGGCTGGCTTGCGGACACCTTCAGCGAAGCCCCCGTTGCGCTTGCCATGGTGGTCGCCGGCAAGCTGGGCCTTTTTTCCATGCTGCGCTTCCACGTCGGCCTGTTCCCGGCACAAACCCGCGCCATCGCTCCGCTGCTCATTGCGCTCACCGTGATCGGCATTCTCTACGGCGCATGCATGGCCCTCGTTCAGCGTGATTTCTGGCGGCTGGTGGCCTTTGCCACAGTCAGCCACTTCAGCCTCACCACACTGGGCATCTACGGCCTCACGCTGACCGGGCGCGACGGCGCAATCTACCAAACTCTCAACCAGGGCGTCATCGAGGGCGCGTTGTTCGTGCTCCTGGGAGTGCTCGAAACCCGCTATGCATCGAGCGACATCGCATCCTACGGCGGCGTCGCCAGCAAGCTCCCGCGCACCGCAACCTTTTTCGTCATCACCGCGCTCGCCATGGTTGGCCTGCCCATGCTGAACGGCTTCGTCGGCGAGTTCCTGATCCTTTCCAGCACTTTCACCGGCGTCAGCCGCGGCTGGGCCATTGCCGCCACAGTCAGCGTCATTCTGGGCGCTGCCTACATGCTCTCCCTGGTGCAACGCCTCTTCTATGGCCCCGAGTCCGCCATGACAACGACCAAGCCGGCAGTGGACCTGAACTTCGGCGAAGTGGCCGTGCTGGCCCCCCTCGCCGTACTCATGCTGGTCATGGGCCTGGCGCCTTCACTCTGGATGCCCGCAATCGAGAACTCCGTGAATCAAATTCAAATCAAGCAAGCGGCCATTGGGCCACATCCCATCCCGGTCTCTCCACCCCACGTTGTCCCATCGCATGAGGAGGCCGGTCAATGAATCCTTCTGACAATCTCCGCCTCCTGCCCGAAATCATCCTGACCATCACCGGCATAATCGTGATGCTCATTGACGCCACGCTTGCGCCCGGCGTTCCTCGCCGCCCCCTTGGCTGGGTCGCCGCCCTCGGGACCACCGCGGCTCTCTGGGCCAGCCTGTGGCAGCTTCGTCTTCCCACGGGAACCGCCTACTTTGGAACCGTCGAGACCAGCCCCTTCACGGTCTTCTTCCACGTTCTCATCTGCGGCATCGTTCTCGTCGCGCTATTGCTCGCGCTCGACACACTGCCGGAAGACAGCCACCATCAGGGCGAATACTATGCCCTGGTTGTCTTTGGCGCGGTCGGTATGTGCCTGCTCACCGGGGCGGTCGAGTTGCTCGTCGTCTTCATCGCGCTCGAAATTTCCTCCATCTCCACCTACGTTCTGGCCGGCTACCGTAAGCAAACCGGCCAGGGGCCTGAAGCCGCAATCAAGTACTTCCTGCTCGGCTCCTTTGCCACCGCATTTCTGCTCTACGGCATCGCCTTGATCTTTGGCGCCACCGGCAGCACGCAGGTCTATGAAATTGCCCGCAGCGTTGCCTCGGCTCAGAACCATTCGTTCGTGGTTGCGGCGCTCGTGCTCATGCTGATCGGCATTCTCTTCAAGGTGTCGGCCGCGCCGTTCCACGTGTGGACACCGGACGTCTACGAGGGCGCACCCTCGCCGGTAGTGGCGTTGCTCTCCACTGCGCCCAAAGCGGCGGCTTTCGCCCTGTTGCTTCGCGTCGTTTATGAGATGCTGCCCACCCTGCGGCCCATCTGGTCGCCGCTGCTCTGGGTGGTCGCCGTGCTCTCCATGACCGTCGGCAATCTTGCCGCGCTCCGCCAGCAGAATGTAAAGCGCATGCTGGCCTACTCCTCCATCGCCCACGCGGGTTATCTGCTGGCCGCTTTCGCCGGCCTGGGCTCCACGGGGATCTCCGCGGCCGCTTTCTACATCGCGGCCTATGCCGCCATGAACGTGGGCATCTTCGCCGTCATCACCGTTGCCAGCGGATACGACGAGAAGCTCCCCTTGATCCGCGACTTCCGGGGCCTGCTCTATCGCTCCCCGCTGCTCGGCGGCTTGCTCATCTTTTTCCTGATTTCGCTGATAGGAATTCCCTTCACCGGCGGCTTCTTCGGCAAGTTCTACGCCTTCTCAGCCGCAGTCAGCGGCGGAGCGGTGGCCCTGGCCATCATCGGCCTGCTGAACTCCGGCGTGGCTTCCGCTTACTATCTGCGCCTGGCGTTTTCGGCAGCCCAGCGCCCCGACGACGAAGACAGCGGAACCCGCATTCCAATGCCCCAGGTGGGCATCGCGGTGGGCGCGGCACTGCTGTTTACCGTGGGCGCCACCCTCTCGCTCGGCATCGTGCCCGGCGAGGCTCTGCGCGCGGCGCAGGCGGCGGCGCATACGCTTCGTATCCCTCTCGCCGAAGAATCAATCCCCGAGATTACCCTTGCACCGCAGCCGCTGCCTTAGTCACCGCAGCGGAGTGCTTCTCCGCCGCTGCCGCAACCAGGCTCTTGTACATCGCGATCGTCAGCCCCAGCACCCGTTCGTTGCCGAAGGTCCTGCTGACCCACCGCCGTGCGGCTCTTCCCATGCGCCTGCGACGGTCCGGGTCGCGCTGAAGCTGAAGCACCGCCTCTGAAATGGCTTCCGGGTACCCGGCGGGAATCAACAAACCCGTGACCTCAGGCAGGACGGCATCGCGCGAGCCGGTGGAGAATGTGGTAATCACCGGAACCCCTGTGGCAGCAGCTTCCAGAACGACATTAGGGAATCCCTCGCGCCAGGTGGGAAGAACCAGCAGATCCATGGCACGGTAGCAGGGCGCGGTGTCGGCCACATAACCGGTGCGCTTGATTCGTGGATGCTTATCGATATACGCGCGCAACTCGCCGTCGAGCGCGTCTTCCGACTCATCGAACCAGCCCACCAACAGAAGCCGCATGCCCGGCTGAATCTTCAGCAATCGATCGAACGCGGCAATCAACTCCGGCACACCCTTGTCACGCGTGAGCCGCCCCACAAAGCCCACCACAAAGGCATGACGCGGAAGATCAAGCTGTTCTCTCCATTTGCCTTGACCCGGCGAAAATCGCTCAATGTCCACGCCGTTGCTGCTGCCCTCGCCAAGCAGCCGCAGCTTGTCACCGGCGGCCAGGCGCAGCGCCAGCGCCCGCCCCTGCAGGCTTCGGCTGTTACACACCACGTGGTGCGCGCAGAGCCCCGCCAGCCGCTCGCCCAGGAGCAGAATCTGCCGCTGCAATCCCGTGGATGTTTCCAGCCGCAGTCCGCGCAGAAGATAAACGCGGATCGGAACGCCACACAGGAACGCCGCCAGATTCCCCAACAGGCCGGCTTTGGGGGTGCTGAATTCAGTGATGTCCGGCTTGAGCCGCCGTAACGCGCGCCACAGCCGCACCAGCGACACAAAATCGGCCAGTGGCGCAATGCCGCGCTCGATGGGAATTGCAAGTTGCTCGACGCCTTCCTCCGCCGCGATCCGGTCAAGCAATTGACCGGGACTCGAAATCAGAATCACGCGGAATCCCGCCTCACGCAGCGCGCGAAGCCGCCCCACCAGCACCAGGCAGGTCTGCGCGTGCGTGATACCCACGACGATAGAAGGCCCATCCGTCAGGCGGACAGGCTTCACGGACGCGGGATTACTCGCGTCGCAAAAAGGCATACGGCGATTCCTGAGTCCGATGACGGGCAGGACCCCCTCGTTAGAATCTTCAAATGATTTTGAGGAACTGTATCAATTCGACACATTTGTAGATGTGAGCGCCATCACTGTTTAACTGAATCTCATCCAAATACCCTCAATCTCTTACCATGGCTCAACGCCCCATCGTCCTGCTGCTCATTCCGCACCTTGGCGGAGGCGGCGCGGAGCGCATTACGTCCTTGCTGGCGGCAGGCCTGTCCGCAGCCAAGTATGACGTCCACTTGGGTCTTGTCACGCAGGCTAACTCCGGCCCGGAGACGTTACCACCCCACATTCAGGTCCATCCCCTGGGCGCACGCAGAGTCCGTGCCGGCGCATTTCGCTTGCTCCGCCTGATCCGCCGATTGAAGCCGGACGTGATCCTCTCCGGCATGGCGCACCTCAATTTCATGGTTCTGATGCTGCGGTCTTTGTTACCCCGCAACCTCCGCGTTCTGGTCCGTCAGAACGGTGCCGTCGCCCATCCCATTCGGCGCCGACCCGCGGCATTCACACGCCTTCTCTACCGACAGCTATATCCGCGCGCCGAACTTATCGTTTGCCAGACGCCCGCAATGGCCGCCGAACTGGCCGCTCTTGTCAAACTTCCCTACAAACTGCGGGTTCTTCCCAATCCGGTCGACATCGAGGCTATCCGGGCATTTACGCACCAAGGTCCGGTGCGATTCGCCGGCCCTGGACCTCACCTGCTCGCCGTGGGCAGACTCGCGCCTGAAAAGGGATTCGATCTGCTCCTTGAAGCCTTCCGGTCTGTCCTGGCCCGATTCCCCACTGCGAACCTGACCCTCCTCGGCGCGGGTCCGGAGGAAGAAGCGTTGAAATCCCTTTGCAGCAGACTCGGGCTTGACTCTGCGGTCCGCTTCGCCGGTCACGTTCCTCGGCCCGCGGCCTGGTTTCCCGGCGCTACGCTTTTCGTCCTGCCGTCGCGGCACGAGGGCATGCCGAACGCGCTTCTTGAGGCTGCCGCCGGCGGCCTGCCCATCGTGGCTTTGCCGGCACAGGGCGGCGTGGCCGCGTTGCTGCGCGACCAACCCGGTGTGTGGGTCGCCCAGAGTGTCTCCGCCGACGCGCTTGCGATTTGCCTCCACGCCGCGCTTCTCGCAATCCCACCCGCAAAACGCTACGCTCACCACTGGGTCAACGAATTCCGCCTCGACCGCGCGATTCACCTCTACGAAGACCTGATTGACAGCGTGTGCGCGCAGTGAAGAAGATCTCCTTCCTGATTCCCACCATCGACAGGCTCGGCGGCGCTGAGCGGCAGGTCCTGCTGCTTGCCTCGGGCCTGCTCAAGCGCGGCTGGCGGGTCAACGTGATCGCGCTATCCGGCAACGGAGGTGAAGCAGCCAGGCGGCTCATGGCTGACGGCGCCGGATTCAACTCGCTCGCGATGCGCAAGGGCCTTGCCGATCCGTGCGGATGGGTTCGTCTGCATGGATGGCTGCGGCGCGAATCCCCAGACGTGATCCACGCGCACCTGCCTCATGCCGCGTTCATGGCGCGCGCTTCGCGGATCGTCGCCCCATCGCGCGTTGTCATTGACACCATCCACACCTCCGCCACCGGCCCTTTGATCCGCCGCCTGGGCTATCGCTGCAGCAATTGGCTTCCTGACCGTATAACCGCCGTGAGCCAGGGCGCAGCCGATGCCTGCCTTGCCGCCGGCATGACTTCTGCGGCGCGGCTTCAGGTTCTTCCCAACGGAATCGATGCGCATGCATGGCAGCCCGACCCGGCCATCCGCGCCAGCATGCGTCAGCATCTTGGATTGGGCCACGAATTCCTCTGGATCGCGATAGGCAGGCTCGACCCCGTGAAGGACTATCCGACGCTGCTGCGGGCCATGGCGCAACTTCCCGCGCGCACGCGCCTGGTGATCGCCGGGTCCGGTCCGCTCGATGGCGAATTACTCGCCTTATCTGCCGCGCTCGGCCTTGAGTCCCGCGTTCGCTTCCTCGGGTTTGAGCCAGACGTGCGGCGCTGGATGCAGGCGGCTGACGGATTCGTCCTCTCGTCCCGCTGGGAGGGCCTGCCCATGAGCCTGTTGGAGGCCTCAGCCTGCGCACTGCCCGCCGTGGCTACCGATGTTCCCGGCAGCCGGGAGATCGTTGTGGACGGACAAACGGGTTTTCTTGCGGCGCCCGGCAACGCAACCTCTCTGACACAGGCAATGACCCGCACGATGCAACTGGCACCTGCCGATCGGTGCGCCATTGGCCTTCGCGCACAGCAGCGCGTGCTGCGGCAGTTCAGCCTTGACGCCGTGCTCGACCAATGGGAGGCGTTGTATGACGCGTTGCTCCGGGATCAGCCTCGCCCGGCCCGCCGCGGCAACAGGAACTGACTCCGCGCCGCGATTTCATCGCTGGCGCCGTCGCCGCGTCCTCTTTCTGCGCCGTCGGACTTGCCATAAGGCGAACCTCTCGTAGATTCGTTCGCTGAGATCGAGTTCACCCGGCTCGAACTCTGCAACCACCCGGTCGAACGATGTGAACTGCGCCGCATTGCGGCTAACGAAGGACCGTAGTTCGGCAAACCTGGTCTTCCGCATCGTATTGCTATGGATGCAGATGGTCCACAGCCCCTTCGACTTGCGCGCGGGCGACCACAGTTGTTGCGGTATCCACGTCACGCCGCCGCGGTTGAACGGAACCCGCGCAAACCCGTCAGAGATGTATCCGAGACCTTCCGTTCGAACCGCTCGAAGCGTGTTCATGTCGAACGCGTGGCGCGGCGCGACCCAAAGCTTCGGCGTGAGACCATGTCCGCGAAGGATCCTGAGACCCGCCGCCACCCATTCACTCTGAAGCTCCAGCGAAACCCCTGCAAACTCGGCTCTACGGTGCAGCCCGATCAGGTTCTCGCTGCGGTGCTCGCAACGATGCTGAAAGCCGTGCGCGGCAATCGTGGCTCCGGCAGCCTCCATCTCGCGCATCTGCGCCCAGAACTCCGGATCAGACGGAGAACACTTCATCTCCGGATCCATGTTGTCCGGAATCACCGCCAATATGGGCCGGAGACCAAACTCCGAAACCAGGGCTCGTAACGGTTGCCAGCGCTGCTGTTCCATCGTCGGACAGAGATCATCGAAGCGAAGAAGATACTGCGCCGGTTTCGGGAGCGTCCCCATTTGTACTCGACCTTCCCTACTTCGCAACTGTAAAGCACGCACCCGCGTAGTTGCGCTGTGCATTGCGCTACGGCTGCTCAGCAATGGATAGGAGTTTTCTGGTCCAATACCCCAGAAAGACCAGCGTACCGATGGTCCACAACGACGTAGCCAAGGCAATTCCTGCCACCCCCAGCCACCGCATCAGGATCAGATTCAAAACAATATCAAGGATGAGGTTTAGAACTCCACAGGAAAGAACGAGGTCGGTGCGCCGCATCGCTACGAGAAATCGATAGAAGACGCGGCTCACGACAAAGAACGGAATTTGCAGGGCATACATGGCCAGCACCGGGGTCAGCGCCGCGGTATCCGCCCTTCCGAATACACCGTGCTGCAGCGTGACCCGAACCAGCAGATGCGAGCCCGCAATCAAGGCGGCCGCGATCGGAACAGACACCAGTGCCATGAAACGAACCCAGATGCGCAGAGTTGTCCGGCACCCCTGCCAGTCCCTTTCCGCAACCATGCTGGAGAAGTAAGGCGCCACCGCGGTCGAAACCGTGCCCGCCAGCAGGGTTACCACCACGCTGACAAAACGGCCGGCAAACACCAGCGAGGACACGCTGCCGGCAGGCAGCATTGCCGCCATCGCCTGATCTGCCACCAGGCCGCCCGAAGCCACAAGAGAGCTCAGGAGCACCGGCCCGTACTGATGCGCCACTTCGCGCGTGGCCTCGTTCGTCCCGTGCCATCGCAGGCGAAAGCGGTATCCCCGGGAGTCCATCATCGCGACCAGGACAACCGATGCCGCCAGCGCCCCGAACAGCGTGGAATACACCAGCGCCCAGATGCCGAAGATGCGATGCAGCAGCAGCGCCCCCGCAACGATGGACAACGGCATGACGACCGGGGCCAGCGCGGGCAGAGCGAAGTGCTCAAAGGTATTCAGAACCGCGGCGCAATTGCTTGCGATGCCGCTCAGCAGCACCACCGGCAAGAGCGCATAGAACAGCCGAACCGATAGATCCAGCTTCGCCGCGGGAAAATTCGATGCGATCAAGGGAAAGAACCAGCGCGCCGTTATCGCCATTGCCGCCGAGACAGCCGTCAGCAGCACGCACACCCAAAGCATCGAGCTCGACAGCAGTTCCTGGGCACGCGCGTGTCCCTGCTGGAGGCGCACCCGGACCAAAGTAGGAATCAGCGCCTGGTTCATTGACTCCGAGATCAGATTGACCAGCAGATTCGGTATCAAAAGCGCCGTGAGGAATGCGTCCATGGCGTCGGACCGGCCATAGAGCCCGGCAACGGCAAACTCCTTGAACGTCGCGGCGATTTTGACCACGCTTCCGGCCACGACGACAGCCGCGGCGGCACGAAGGATGCGCCGGTTCACTCCATCAATGCGCGCCCACGCGATGCTCCCGGTCATCCGGTTCCTTTCCAGCGTCTAGGCCTGCGTAACCGGCTCTGCAACCAGAACACCCGGAGCAGTGCGGCTGTCTTGGCCGAAACAACGGGCCAAGCCGAAGGCGTCCTCGATGGCCAGGCGTCCCGCCAGAGAAATCAGTCCCAGCAGGAGCCACGTGGTGCGGTTCTGCTCCACCGTGGCCGCCACGCACGAGACCATCCATACCAGCAGTGCTGTGCCCAGCCCGATGCGCACCTGCCGGTCTGTTCCCAGCGCCGAGCGGACACTCACGACCACAATGGCCGCCGCCAGCAGTAGCGCGCAGATGCCACCTTCCACAACGATGGCGAGGGCTGTGTTGTGGGCCGTGTCCATGGGCGCCAGACGTGCGGCGCTCACAAACGAGCCCGCACCCGAGCCCAAAAACGGAGCGTGCGCGAACGCATCCCACCCCGCCGACCAGATGTTCAGCCGCTGGTTCAAATCGCCGCCGTTCAGTTGTTCGGGAATGGTCGCAATCCGTTGCAGAGTCTCGCTGGGAACGATATACCAGACCAGCGCTGCGCAGCCCGGCAAGGAGAAGGCCACAGCCACCACCGCCCCTGCATGCCTGCGCAGCAACAGTACGCCGCAGCCGATTAGCGCCAGCGTGGCGGCCAGAAAGCCGGCTCGAGAAGCGGTAAGCAGAACGCCAAGCGCGCCGAGCGGCAAATAGCTGAACGCCATCCACCGCGACGTCCGGTTCGGCTCCGTATCCAGAAGGAGCGCAGCCAGGGGAAGGCCCAGGTTGAGGAAACGCGCAACATCGTTCGGGTCCTGCCCCGCGGCCACAAAACGAACCTGATCGGCGGCCTCATGCAAGCCAAAACTGGCCACCGTGAGCGCAGCCAGCACCCACGACCCGGCTACGAAGGCGCGAAGCAGCACCCGCAGATCCTCCGCGCTCTCCGCAAACTCCCAAACCAGCCAGACAACCATCATCTCCTGGAAGTAGGCGCGCAGCCGGACAAGAGTCTCGTGCGGCTCGATGCTCCAGAAGTACGAACAGCAGAACCAAAGGTAGAACGCCAGCACCAGCCACTGCAATGCACCCGGGGTGCGCATGCGTCCGCTTTGCAGGATGGCAGGAACCGCGGCCAGAAGCAGGACCAGGCCAAGGATGCGGGCCACGTTGCCCAGCGGCTCCCCCACGTCGAGGGAGTACTCCCAGGGAATCGCGAACACGAAGGTCAGCAACAGCACCCACGCGGCTCTCCTCACCGCTTAGAACCTCTGCGAGTAGACCATACCCGCATAGATGCTCACGCCCGCCGCCGACTGGATCGCCGACTCCACCGTCCGGTTCCACAGATTCTTTGCCGCCGAATCCGGCACAAAGAGAATGTCCCGCTCGTCCACGGGCAGATCGGGATCCTGGCCGCGCAGCATGCGCTTCAGATTGAGCAACGTCACCGTCCGGCCGCCCTTCTGTTCCCGGATCAGCACCGCTTTCTGCAGGGCCGCATTCTGCGAGGGCCCCCACGCCAGCGACAGGGCCTGCAACACCGTGGTGGCTTGGGCCGGGTCCACCGTAAATCCTCCCGGACGATTCACGTCGCCCACCACGTACACCAATCCCCCGCGGCTCACCTCGATCGTGTCGCCCGCCATCACCTCCGGATTGTGGTCCGAGCCGCCATCTGCCCCGCTCGGGTCCAGCACCACAAGGTGCGGCGTATGCGGATCGTCGCGGTGATAGATGTTCACCAGGCTTCCCGCTCTCGGGCTCAACCCCGCGGCAGCGGAAATCAGGTCCAGGAGTCGATGATGGAACGAATACGGGTACACTCCCGGGCGCGTTACCTCCCCAAGCACGCTCACATCCTGCCCAGCGTACGCGGTTACCAAGACAAACACCTGCGGATGGATCAGCATGCCCCGCGCCACCAGCGCCGCTGCAATGGCCTGCGCAGCCTCGGCCTCGCTCAATCCCTCCACCTTGACCTCGTCCACCATGGGCAGTCTTACCGTGCCCCCGGGCGACACCCGCACCGCGGAATGAAACTCCGGCGTGTGGAACTCGCTCACGTCCAGCAGGTCACCCGGGGCAATGGGAGCTAACATCGGTGCGGATGACAGGCTCAGCGCCAGGGGCGGAATTCCACTTTGAGCGGCACCCGCCGCACCCGGCCACACGACCGGGGCTTCCTTGGGGTTGGGAGAGTTCTTGGTGTCGGGGCTGCCCGGTATCTTCGCCACTCCCGTCGGCAGACCTGAAGTGCTGGGCGTCGGCGCCTGCGCCCAGCCTGCAACCCCGGTGAGCGCCAATGCAAGCCCGGCCAGCATTACCCGGGTTGCGGAAGGATGAAGTGATTCCATAAGGAGCGCGCCTCCCACGGCCAGCCATAGAGCGGCAAACAGTGTGATCGCCAGATACAGCGGCAGATCAGGCGACACCGGCTTCACCGGCGGCCGCGCGGCATCCACAATCCAGATGTCCGGTGCGTGTACCCCCGCCACCAGCCCTGCCTCTTCCATCTTGTCCTGCATGCGCATGTAAAGCAGGTGGCTCGCATCGGCTTCCTGGCGCATGGCCTCATACTCGGTGGCGGCCTCATTCACGCGCTGGCCCTCACCCAGGCCCTCGCTCAGGCTCCTGCGCACCAAGTCTTCGTGATCGGCTGCCGTTTGCCACGCAGTGCGAAAGCGCTCCTTTACCTTGGCGTCTTCAGCCTGAAGCTGACGGTCAAGGTCCTGTAGCTGCTCTCGAATCTCCAGCACGCGCGGAAAATTCGGGCCGTGCTCAAGGCTCAGTTGCGCCTGCTCCTGCTCCAGTTCGCTGCGGCGCGCATGAATCAGCCGAAACGCGGCGCTGGAAAGGCTGCCGCCATCCCCCTGCGTGCGCTCGTCAGAGGCCAGCACCAGCTCCGGATCGCCCTGCGACGCGGCACGATACTCGGCCTCGCGCAAGATACGCTCAGAGCTTGCGGCCACCAGCTCCCGGCCCAGCTCATCCACCGCCAGCAGGGCCGGCAAATGCTGGAGCTGTCCCGGCCGGCCATTCGACAGCGTCTCCTGCGAGATGAGAATCCCGTGTTGCTTCTGAAAAGCAGCCAGCCGGCGGTCGTCGCCTTCCGCCTTTGCCTTCAGTTCGCGGAGCTGGTTCTCGAGCCACCCCGTCGCCTCCGACGTCTCCTTCGAGCGGGCCTCGCGATCCAGCCGCCCGTACGCTTCGATCAGGTCATTCACTACATCCGCCGAAAGCGCCGCATCTCTTGACCGGAACCTGATCTCGAGGAGCAATGTGCGGGGCACCGTACGCACATGCAGCCGGTCCTGGAACCTCTCCAGCAGGTATGCCTCCGCTTCGGGCGTGGGCGCATCCGCCCGAAATCCCGGGAACCGCCGCGCAAACCGGCCCGCGAAAGCCGGAGTTGCATAAAGCTTTTTGTCCTGAATCACCCGCCACGCCAGTTGGTCGCTGCGAAAGACGTTTGCCAGCGTCTCCCATTCCGCCAGCCCAACCGCAAGCGATCCCGACGGCCTGACGTCCCCGCCGTCCAGGTTCAGCGGCGTTGCCGGCAAAATGCGCAACGCCACGCTTGCCCTGGCCTCATACTCCCTGGGTGCGATGAGGCAATAGAGAAGGCATGCCAGCAGCAGGCCCCCCACCGTGAACAAGATCATTCTCCGGCGCAGAAGCATCGTGCGCCAAAGCGCACCCAGCGACGTCGACGAGTCGTGCCGGCTGGGACGGACCGAAATTTGCTCAACGGCAGGTCGATCGGAGACCTGCTGAGGTGCGGGAGCATCGAGCAAGATGCGAAACCTCAGTTCCAAAGGCTCTCCGCACGGACAGTATCCTTGCGATCAATCAGAATTCATTGCGGAGGTTTCCCAGCAGTGTCGATGATCGGCAACAAATTGTTAGTGAGCTTCATCACACATTACAGAGAAAGATGCAAACCGCATGGAATGTATTGGATATCGATAAAAGTCCCTTCAACCTATGCCCTGGGTCACAAATCGAGGGCCCGCGCGTTCTCTGTACCACAGCCATGCCTGCGGGGACCGGCGTTCAATTCTCTCCCGCGCCCGTCCGGTACCAAGCGACCGTGCGGCGCAGTCCCTCGCGAAATTCGATCTGGGGCTGGTAATCCATCAGTTCCCCCGCCAGGCGGATATCGGCCAGCGAATCGCGAACGTCACCCGCCCGAGACGGCGCATAGGTCGGCGAGCCGCGAAACCCGGTCAGTTCGCAAAGGATTTTGAACGTCTCATTGAGCGTGACTCGCGATCCGGTCGCCGTATTCATCATTTGTCCTGAGACCTTTTCTGCCGGCGCCGCGGCGGCCAGCAGGTTGGCATGGACAACGTTGTCGATGTATGTAAAATCGCGGCTCTGCTCCCCATCTCCATAGATCGTGGGCGGTTCCCCAGCCAGCATGCGCCGGCAAAACACGGCCAGCACGCCCGAGTAATGCGACGTGGGATCCTGGTACGGGCCGAACACATTGAAGTAGCGCAGCACCACCGTCTCAAGCCCGTAGACCCGCGTAAACGCGCGCATGTAGTGTTCCCCGGCGAGCTTGGCCACGGCATAGGGAGAGATGGGACTGGGCAACATTCCTTCATGCTTGGGTAACGTTGGCGTGTCTCCGTAGGCAGACGAGGAGCCGGCATAAATCACGCGCCGCACCCCGGCCTCGCGCGCCGCGACCAGCAGGTTCAGCGTCGCGTCTACGCAGTGCACATTGGTAGACACGGGATCGGCCACCGACCGCGGAACCGAGGCCAGGGCTGCCTCGTGGAATACGACCTCGACACCCGCGCAGGCTCGCGCACAATCCACCGCAGAGGACAGGTCTCCCTCCACAAACTCCATGGCCTCCAAACCGGCCAGATTGCTCCGCTTGCCGGTGATGAAGTTGTCGATGCCGCGCACCGCCTCGCCGCGCGCCAGCAACTCCGCAGCGATAGAGCGGCCGATGAAACCGGCGGCCCCCGTTACCAGATACTTCGCCAAGATCTCCTCCCACCGTCTCTCATGCCTGAAAACCTAATCCCGGATGCAAACCGGCGCCGTCTCCTGATTCGCTTCTTCAGAGACGCGTTGATGCAATTTGGCGTCTTTAAAGCCTCATCCCGGATCATTGTCGCGTAAGCGCGACCTAAGAACCCGCTTCTCGCTTCTTCAGGAATCCTGCAGGACTCATTTTTCGCAATGCGAGATGCAGGTGTGCCGTGTCCTGCGCGGTCGCACTTTCATCTTGAGCACTGCTCAGAATACTATCCGGTTCCGAAATGGCGCTTCGGTCCTGTCGATTCGCCGGCTACAACAGGCCCAGAGCTTCAGGTTTTACAATCGTGGGCATGACCATCGCACTCGGCAGCCCGCTCGCAGAATCGAAGCAGAGGATTGAGAATCGCCAGGCCCGAATCGGAATTGTTGGCATGGGATACGTGGGGCTGCCTCTGGCGCTGCTCTTCAGCGAGGAGCGCTTTCAGGTGACAGGCTTCGATATCGCGGCCGATAAGGTCAGCACCCTCAATGCAGGCGGGTCTTACATCGTACGCATCCTTCCCGCCGCCATTCAGAAGGCGCAGAGATCCGGCTTCCGCGCCACCGCCGATTACGCTGAAATCGCTGCCATGGACGCCATCATCATCTGCGTCCCCACGCCCCTCAACGAGTATCATGAGCCCGACTTGAGCTACGTCACGGGCACGGTCCAGTCCATCGCCCCTCATGTTCGCGAGGGGCAGCTCATCGTTCTGGAAAGCACCACGTATCCCGGCACCACCGAAGACGTCATGGTTCCGCTGCTCGAAAAAGGCAATCCGCGCGGGCTCACCGTCGCGCGAGCCGCGGACGACCCCGGCTTTCATGTCGCCTTTTCGCCCGAGCGCGAAGACCCCGGCAACGACACCGTGGCCCGGCACGATATTCCCAAGGTGGTCGGCGGCTGCGGCCCGGCTGCGGTCGAGCTGGCTTCCGCCCTCTACGGGTCCATCTTTCGCCGCGTCGTGCCCGTCAGCAGTCCCGCGGTCGCCGAGATGACCAAGCTGCTCGAAAACATCTATCGCTGCGTCAACATCGCCCTGGTCAACGAGCTCAAGCAGCTTTGCATGCGCATGGGCATCGACATCAACGAAGTGATCGACGCCGCCAAGACCAAGCCCTTCGGCTTCCATGCCTTCTATCCCGGCCCCGGACTCGGCGGACACTGCATCCCCATCGACCCCTTCTACCTGTCGTGGAAGGCCAAGGAGTATGACTTCCGCACCCGCTTCATCGAGCTGGCCGGCGAGGTCAACACAGCCATGCCCTACTTCGTCCTTGAGCAGACAGCGAATGCGCTCAATCAGCACCGCAAATCCATCAATGGGTCAAAGGTGCTGGTGCTTGGCCTGGCCTACAAGCGCGATATCGATGACCTACGCGAGTCGCCCTCGCTTACCATCATCGAGTTACTGCGCGACAAGGGCGCCATCGTGTCCTATAACGATCCATTTTTCCCCACCGTGGGCCGCGGCCGACATTACGACCTGAACATGACCAACACGCCGCTTGAGAACCTGGGAAGCTATGACGCGGTCCTGATCGTCACCGACCACAGCAGCTACGATTACCGAGCCCTTGTCGCAGAGTCTCAACTGATCATCGACACGAGAAACGCGACCAAGGGAATCGCTTCCCCCAAGATCGTGCGCTGCTGAAGACACTCCGGCGCAGTGCGCTGCCGGCCATTCTCTACAAAGACACTTTTTGCTCTCCTGTCGATCGCATCGCGGCGGTGGCGGCGCGCGCCGCAGCCTTCCGGCGATACATCTCCGCATCGGCCCGATCGAGCAGTTGTTTCATGGTCTCAGGGGGAGCATGCTCCGCGAGTCCGATCGACGCGTCGATGTAAAGCTTTCGGGGACCGGCGTTCCCTTCCACCGTGTAGCTTCCGCAGACCCACTTGCTCAGCCGCTCGATCTGCGCCTGCGCCTCTTGCAACCTGCAATCGAGCAGGACAATAAACTCGTCGCCGCCCCAGCGGCCGATGATGTCCGTGGAGCGGCACACCGAACGAAGTTCCGCGGCAAACTGCATCAACAGTTCATCGCCAAACACGTGCCCGAACTCGTCGTTGACTCGCTTGAAATCGTCGATATCCAGAATGGCAGCGCAGAACGGCGCTGCCGACTCGATCCGCTGCTCGATTTGACCTTCAACCCAGAGCCGGCTGCGCAACCGCGTCAGGGAGTCGCATGAGGCAATCTGCTCGGCTTCCTCCAGCTTTGCCTGATACTTTGACACCTTGAGCCGAAGGCTTTCCATGGCAGCTTTGCCCTCGGCCGTGATCAATTCGATTGAGCTTTTTAGCTCGAGGGCGCTCTTCTCAATTGAACTGCGAATCTGTGTCAGGTCCTCAAGGTTTGCAATGCCCTTCAACTGTGTCGTCACATCGTCGATCTTCTGCGCGCATCTCTGATCGCGTTCTCCCAACGACTCGGCCGTGCGAGCCATGACGATGAGGATCTCCTTCACCTCGCGAGCCTTCTTTTGATAATGCCGCGCCGTACTCTTTCCCCATTCCTTCAGACTGTCCCTGACCGTTTGATCGGCGGCGGCAAAGGACTCCCGGCCGCTATCCACCGCAAGACTCCCCGCAACCGCCGCAAGGCTCCCCTGAAGCCCTTGTCCCAACACGGGGCAAACGTCGAGGCTGCAAGCGCCCATCTCCGTCAGGGCGGAACGATACGCCGCGATCGACGCCGAAAGGGGATCGCTCCCATCCCCTTTCCTGGAGCAGCCATAACCAGCCTGCGCACCCGCCGCCGGCGGCGCACCTTCAAGATACTTCTTGAGCGAAATCATTCATCTTCTCCGCAGCGAGTTCGCGGTCGATCCTGCCGGCCAACCCTCTAGCACTGTCTATCGGCTCTGCGCGGGCGGGCGTTAGGTGAGGGAATCCGCGCAAAACCCGTCGATCCATCGACGAAGTCACAGCCGCGGGCGGGATGGGCGCGAGGAGACGCTGCGTTCGTCGGAAGGAGTATAAAAAGCAAAAAGTATTTGTTGCGGTTCGCTTTTTATTCGCTATAATGCGCCCATGGCAGTCACTCGCAGACAAAAAGAAGTTCTCGATTTCCTCGAGTCCTTTGTGACCCGCAATGGCTATTCCCCTTCTTTCGAAGAAATTGCGCGCGGCATGGGGCTCAAGAGCCTGGCTACTGTCCACAAGCACATCACCAACCTCGAGAAGAAGGGGATGCTGGACCGCGTCCATAACCGCAGCCGCTCCATCGATGTTCTGCCGCCGGGCACTCGGAGCCGGACCAGCGACCGGCTTCCGCTGGCAGGGCGAATCGCCGCCGGTCTGCCGGTCGAGACGACAGAGACTCCCGAGAGCATCTCGCTGCACGACGTGGTGGGGAACCGCGATGTCTTCGCGCTTGAAGTACGAGGCGACTCCATGCGCGACGAACACATCATCAGCGGCGATTATGTGCTGGTGGAGCGCGCACACACGGCCCGGCAGGGAGAGATCGTGGTCGCCCTCGTTCACGGGGCTGAGACCACGCTGAAGCGCTTCTACCTGGAGGGCAGCCTGGTGCGTCTGCAGCCCGCGAACATTGAGATGGAACCGATCTATGTACCCGCCGCACAGGTTGCCATTCAGGGCCGCGTTCTGGGCGTTTTGCGCAAGTACCACTGATTGGAAACTGCGCGAAGCCGTTCAATGTTGGTTGGCGATATCTTCCGGCAGCGATGTTGCTTCGGGGCATAGCGATGCCCTGAAAGAACACGGCGCATGCTCAGCCTGTTCCATCGAGCCAACTTCTATCGGATCCAATCCAGAGAGTGCTTTTCGATCGCCACGCGCACAAGCTGGCTGCGCGTGCGCACGCCGGCTTTGTGAAAGAGCTCCTGGATGATCGCTTTCACTGAACCTTCCGAGACATTCATCCGGTTGGCAATTTCCTTGTTCGAGAGACCGCTGAGAATGCCATGGAGAGCACTGGATTGTCTCTTGGTAAGTGGCCGCTCTCGAAGCACTGCGGGATAGGGCCGGTCAGTTTGCAGGGATATCTCCCTTAGCACGGATTCACTATCGGAAGATATCTCTTGGACTGCAGCCCGCTTGATTGCTTCAATCAACTGGCGATGTCCGCAGTGCTTCAGAACCACTCCCAGCGCTCCCGCCGCGAGCGCATCGCGGATGGCCATGTCCGACATTCCGGCCGTGACCAGCAAGACCCGCGGCGGCGCCTCAAGAAACGAGACACTCTTGAGGAACTCACTTCCCAGTTCGTTGCCTAGGTCGTAATCAAGCAGCACCATGTCCACCGGTGCTGAAGTTAGTGCGGAAAGAGCTTCACCGATGGTGGCGCAATGGCCAACGACGGACAGGCCCGGCTCGGTGTTCAGAAGGCGCGCCAGGCCTTCACGAAAAAGTGAATGATCGTCGAGCAGCAGGATATGAATCGGCGTACCCATCAAACGGCCTTTGCCATGGTGGCAGGCACCAGTTCAATCACGAACGAAGCATGCCCGGGAATGGGGTAATATCGCAAATCCCCGCCAAAGGAACGCGCGAATGCGCGAGACAAATATAATCCCAGTCCGGTGGCGATCGCGCCCTCCTGGAAAGGTCGAAACAGTGTGGCCGGCTCCTTGACGCCGCCGCCATTGTCGCGGAACTCGACCACCACGCGGTCCGGCTCTGCCTTGGCAATCACTTGAAACTCGCCTGCACCTCGATCCGAAAGCACCCGAAGGCTGTTGTTCGCCAGGTTTAGAAAGATCTGCAGCAGTTGTGAGCGATCCGCCCACACCGGCGGAAGATCTTCGTCAATGATCCAGGTCGTCTCGATTTCCTTCTCCTGGAAGGACGGAGCGACCACGATGCGCAAATCGTCCAGGACCGCCGCCAGTTCAACTTCAGTACACGCGGTTGAGGCGTGACGCAACTCGATCGCGGCCACATTCTCCAGCGTATCGATCAACGCACCCAGAGAGCCGAAATCCTGGTTGGTATTCAGCAGGCCGCTCCGCGAAAGATTCTGATGAACGACCGAGATTGCCGCGCAGATATTGCGAATCTCATGGCTCATCGCGCCTACGGCGATCCGCGATCCGGTCATCAGTTGATGCAGACTCGACTCCTCATGCTCGCGCATGTCATCCGACACGTCCAGAATCATGGCCGTCATTCGCATGCCAAACGAAGTGGGATAAGTCGAGAAACAGATGTCGGCCAGAAAAGCGTCTCCGTCTTCGCGAAATCCGCGCGCCTGCATCACCGCGCGAAAAGTTGGATCGGAGCACCGGCCTGGGCCGAGCTTGGCAAGCGATGGAACGTAACGCGCGATTTTGATCCCGTCGAGTGTTTTATCGAGCGTTCCAAAGAGTCGATGAGCCGCTTCGTTCGCTAACAGAATCACGCCTTCGGAGTCCGTGGTGACAATTGCCGCCGGACTGCTTTCGATAAGCGACTTCAGTTGCTGTTCGGTCTGGCTCAAGGCGTCGCGTTGCGCTTCAATCTTTTGCAGATGGATAAGCGTCTGCCGGCGATTGCGCTGGATTTCGTGGACGAAGAACCCGGTGGTGACGAAGGCAGCGAAGTAGAGAATGAGGCGGGGAAAGCCCGAATAGAGCGTCAGCGGGAATCCATCGTAGGTTTCGGCCAGTGCCGTGCAAGCCACGGCCACGAGTGCGATAGCCCAGCCGCGAAGCACTTGCCCGAATAGAAACATCGGCGCCAGGTAAAGGAAGCCAAGCGGTATGGGCTCTGTAACACGCCAGTCACAAAGCGCGATTACTATTACAAGTACGGTAGCCCACGCCGCGCGCCGAGATCGATTGGTCTGTTCAGATTCGGCGAATATACTCCACCATGACATGCGGGGCAGCCTTGCCTGCGAACGATGCTTGCTCTCCTCAGAGCTTGCCTGATGGCATCCGGGCATGGCAAGTTCGCGCTCCAAATTTTTGTCCGAAAGATAGGCCCTCGACATTGCCGGCGCGAGCTTTTGCGGCCTAATCCTCGTAGAATTCAAGTATAGAGTGCAGATCATGCGCCGAAGCCGGCCGTGGGACCGCACGGTTCCCCACCCCAAGGCTGATTTTGAGGAGAAGAGCTGCTCCAATCATGAGTAAACATATTCGCACTCTCTTCAAAGAGAGCAGGCCCTGGATTGTACTTCTGTTTACATTCGGGACGCTGCAACTTGCCTGCGCGCAACAGAGTCTAACGTGGGAACAGGTCAAGGCAAAGTTCGAGTCCAGCAACCCCGTGCTCAAGGCCGACGCCCTGAGCGTGGACGAGATGCGCGCCCAGCAGGTAACGGCATTCCTGCGGCCTAATCCGCAGTTCTCTTTTGCCACCGACGGCACGCAGCTTGCTCCCAACAACGGGGTGTGGCAGCCCTTCATCGGTACCCAGTTCCAGTCGCAGTTGAGCTATCTCCACGAGCGCGACCGCAAGCGTGAGCTTCGCCTTGAAAGTGCCAAAGAGGGAACGAGCATCGCGGAGTCACAGCACGAAGACCTGCGGAGGACCCTTGAATTCACCCTGCGCTCCGCGTTTGTGAACACCTTGCAGGCGAAGGCTATTGTCGAACTCGCGCAGTCCGACCTGGAGTATTACGACCACATCATCCAGATTGCGCGCGACCGCTTCAGGGCCGGCGACATTGCGCAGATCGACCTTGACCGCATTGAATTGCTGCGCGCCCAGTACGAGGTGGAGATCCAGAACGCGCGCGTCAATCTTCGCACCGCAAAAATCGAGTTGCTTCAACTGCTGGATGAGCACACGCCCATTGAGCTGTTCGATGTCACGGGAACCTTCGATTTTCCCAGCGACTTGAAACCTCTCGAAGCCTTTCGTCAGATGGCGCTCGATGCGCGGCCCGACCTGCGCGCAGCCATGGAAGCGATCCGGCAGTCGCAGGTCAACCACAAGCTTGCCATTGCAAACGGCTCGACCGATCCCACTTTTGCAGGCTGGTGGACACATAACCCGTCGTTCAACAATCCAAACGATTTGAACACCATCGGCGCCAGCGTGAATATTCCCCTGCGCATCTTCGATCGCAACCAGGGCGAGAAGAAGCGCACGCAAATCGATATCGACAAGAGCCAGCAGGCCAGTGAAGCCACCCGCAACCAGGTCTTCAGCGATGTGGACTCCGCATACGCGCAGGTGCAAAGCAACCTCGTGCTGCTCAAGCCGTACAAGGAAAAGTACAAGGATCAGGCCACCCGCGTGCGCGATACCATGACGTACTCCTACCAGCACGGCGGCGCTTCGCTGATGGACTTTCTGAACGCGCAGAGCGATTACCGCACGGTGCAACTGGCTTACCTGCAACTCATCGGTTCTTATCTGACTGCTGCCGGGCAACTGAACCTTGCCGTAGGGCGTGAGGTGATTCAATAATGCCGCAAGTGTTTTCGAGACGCCTCCCCAAGGCTTCATTGCTTATCGCCCTGGCCGCTTCCCTTCCGTTGGCTTTCTCCGGCTGCAAAGCCAAAGAGCAGGGTGACGGTGCGCCGCCGCCAACACGGGTGATCCGGGTTCCCGACATGAACCTCATCACGATCGACAACAACGATGTGGCGAAGTTCCCGCTGGTAACGGTGGAGAAGATCGAATCGGCCTCGGAGTTGAACGTCACCGGCAGTGTCGCTCCCGACATTTCGCGCGAGGTGCCCGTGATCTCGCTGGCCAATGGCCGCGTCGTCGACGTCAAGGCACGACTCGGCGACGACGTGAAGAAGGGCCAGCTTCTGTTTCAAGTGCAAAGCCCGGACATCACCAACGCGTTCGACGCCTATCTGAAAGCGATGAACGATGAACAGCTTGCTCACAAGGCTGACCTTCGCGCCCAGGATCTATTCCAGCATGGGGCCATTTCGCAAGCCATGGTCGAGCAGGCTGACGATGCGGAAAACAACGCCAAGGCCGATCTCACCGCCGCGGAAGAGCAATTGAAGATTCTGGGGGTAGACAAGAATCATCCCAGCAGCGTCGTCAATGTAAACGCCCCCATCTCGGGAGTCATCATCAACCAGAACGTGACCAATGCTGCCGCCGCCGGCGTAGGCCTCTCCGGGTCTGCAACCGCATTCACCATCGCCGACCTCAGCACCGTCTGGATACTCTGCGATGTGTATGAGAACGACATTCCTAAATTGCAACTGGGACAGGAAGCAAAGATCGTCGTAAATGGATATCCTGACCGCCCGCTCAAGGGACGCATCAGCGACATCGGCCCGGTGCTCGACCCGCAGTTGCGCACGGCTAAGGTACGCATCCAGTTGCCGAATCCTGGATTTCTCAAGCTAGGCATGTTTGCCACGGCCACGTTTACCGGCAAGAAGACTGAGGCGCACGCGGTTGTTCTCACCGAAGCGGTTCTCCACCTGCACGATCGCGACTGGGTCTTTGTGCCGGCCGGTAGCAACCACTTCAAACGCACCGAGGTTCGATCCGGCCAGGTTCTCAGCGGCAGCCGGCAGGTAATCCTCTCTGGCATCGAGCCCGGCCAGCAGGTTGTCAAAAACGCTCTCTTGCTTGAGACCGCGGGGAACCAGTAAATGATCCGCGCACTCGTTGACTTTGCACTCAAGAGCAAGTGGCTGGTTCTCGGCGGAGTTGTATTGCTCACCGGATGGGGAGTCGTCTCCTTCCGCAACCTGCCCATCGAAGCCTACCCCGACGTCGCCAACAACTACGTCCAGATCATCACGCAGTGGCCCGGCCGCAGCGCCGAAGAGATCGAGCGGCAGGTCACCGTGCCGGTCGAGATTCAAATGGCCGGCATCCCTCACCTCACGCATCTGCGCTCCACCACGCTGGCCGGCCTTTCCAGCCTCATGCTCATCTTCGACGACGACTCCACCAGCGACGTCAATCGCGAACACGTTTTGGAGCGGCTGAGCCAGGTGAGCCTGCCCGGAGGCCTGGTGCCGCAGATGGGCACCGACTGGAGCCCCGTCGGCCAGATCTACTGGTACACGCTCGAGAGTACCAACCCGTCTTATGACGTGATGGAGAAGAAGTCGCTCGAAGACTGGACGCTTGAAAAGGACTTCAAGAGCGTGCAGGGCGTGGTGGACGTCTCCAGCTTCGGAGGCCCCACCAAGGAGTATCAGGTCAAGCTCGACCCCGATAAGCTCACCGCCTACGGGCTCTCCATCGCCCAGGTTGAGCAGCAGATTGCCGCCAACAATACCAACGGCGGCGGCAGCTTTATCGAGCAGGGCGCGCAGCAAATCAACGTGCAATCGCTGGGCCTCTATTCCACCGTGCAGGACATCGCGAACACCGTCATCAAGACTGCGAACGGCACGCCAATCCGCGTCAGGGACATTGCCACAGTGGACCAGGGCCCGAAGATTCGCCTCGGCCAGGTGGGACGCGCCTGGCATCGCGCGGACGGCACAATCGTCGATAATCCCGACACCGTCGAGGGCATCGTCCTGCTGCAAAAAGGCGATGACTCCGACCCTGTCCTCCAGGGTATTCACGAGGAAGTCAAGAAGCTGAACACCAGCATTCTTCCCAAGGGCGTCAAGATTTTTCCTTTCCTCGACCGTTCCGATCTCGTCAAGTACACGGTCGAAACCGTCGAGCACAATCTGACCGAAGGCATCATCCTTGTCTCGATCATTCTTTTTCTCTTCCTGGGCAGCATTCGCGGCGCCATCATCGTGGCGCTCACCGTTCCTTTCGCACTGCTTTTTGCTTCGATTTGTCTGGACCTGAGCCACATCCCGGCAAACCTGCTATCCCTGGGCGCACTCGATTTCGGCATGGTCGTCGACGGCTCCGTCGTGATGATCGAAAATATCGTTCGCCATCTCTCCCAGAAAGACGACCCGCGCGTTCCTGCCGATCAGATTCGCGATGCGGCCCACGAGGTACAGCGACCCGTCTTCTACGCCATCGGCATCATCATTACCGCTTACCTGCCCATCTTCACGCTGCAAGCCGTCGAGGGTCGTCTCTTCAAACCGATGGCGTGGACGGTCGCTTTCGCTCTCGCAGGAGCGCTCACGTTCTCGATGATCATCGCTCCCGTCTTCGCCAGCATCCTCTTCCGTAACGGCGCCAAAGAGTGGGAGAACCCGCTCATGCATTGGCTGGTACGCCGCTATCGGACCGCAGTGCGTGCAGCCATCGTGAATCGGGGCATCACTGTCGGTATCGCCGCCTTCCTGTTCGCCATCGCCATCTACCTGACTGTAGGAGGCGCAATCGGCAGCGAGTTCCTGCCCCACCTCGATGAGGGCTCCATCTGGATCCGCGGAACGCTGCCACCGAGCGTAGGCCCTACGCCGAGCATCGACTTCACCAATCAGGCACGCATCGTCATGGCATCCTTCCCCGAGGTCACGCAAGTTGTCAGCCAGACTGGCCGGCCCGACGATGGCACCGACACCGCCGGCTTCTTCAACACCGAATATTTTGTCGATCTGAAAAGAAAGAAAGAGTGGCGGCCCATCTTCCATCAGAACAAGGAAGCGCTGATTACCGCCATGGATAAAGAACTCTCCAAGTTCCCCGGCGTTATCTGGAATTACTCCCAGCCTATCTCCGACAACATGGAAGAGGCTGTCTCGGGCGTCAAGGGCGAACTGGCCGTCAAACTCTATGGCGACAATCTGCGGACGCTGGAGAAGAAGGCTGAAGAAATCCAGAGCCAGATGGTCACCGTCAAAGGCGTCGAAGACCTGGGCATCTTCCGCATCATTGGCCAGCCCAACCTGAACTTCAAGGTAGATCGGGATGCCGCGGCGCGATGGGGCATCAATGTTGCCGATATTCAGGACGCCATCCAGACCGCGGTCGGCGCTAATGCGGTCACGCAGTTGCAGGAAGGCGAGGCGCGCTACGACGTGACCATCCGTTATCAAAAGCAATATCGCGATACCCGTGAGGCTATCGAGAATGTACGTTTGCTGGCTCCCTCCGGCGAGCGTGTCTCTCTCGCTCAACTCACAAAAGTCTCAACGGACGACGGCGCTGAGGAAATCTATCGTGAGGGCGGCCAGCGCTACATTGCAATCAAGTATTCCGTGCGCGGACGCGATCTTGGTTCGACCGTTGAAGAAGCCATCGACAAGGTGAATGGATACGTGAGGTTGCCCACCGGCTATCACCTTGAGTGGGCCGGTGAATACGAGAGCCAGAAGCGTGCCGACAAGCGCATGGAGATCGTCATTCCCATTACGGTGCTGGTCATCTTTGTCATCCTTTACACCATGTTCCGCTCCTTCAAATGGTCCATGCTCATCCTCATGTCGGTCATTATGGCCTCGATTGGCGGCCCTCTCGCCCTCTTTCTCACTGGCACAAACTTCTCCGTTTCGTCAGCGGTTGGATTCCTCGCTCTCTTTGGAGTCTCGGTACAGACAGGTGTCATCATGGTCGAATTCATCAACCAGTTGCGTGCACGGCACCTCATTTCAGGCCAATCGAGCCGTGAGCACATCATTGAGTCCGCCGTGGAAGGCGCCTCACTGCGCCTGCGGCCCATCATGATGACCATGCTGGTGGCCACGCTCGGCCTGTTGCCCGCCGCGCTCTCTCATGCCATCGGCTCCGACTCGCAGCGGCCCTTCGCCATCGTCATTGTCGGCGGGCTACTCGCTAACCTGGTCATCGGAGTCTTCCTGATACCCACGCTTTATGTGTGGATGGCCCGCGAAACCGACATATTGCCTTCCGTGGAGAACGGTAGCGAGATCTAGGTCATCAGCGGAGATGAAAACAGGGGGAAGAGCCGTCGGGCGATAGACTTTTCTCCTTGCAAATCAGCGAGCAGCCAGGCCGGAGGATCGTTGCGTTCAATGGCTACCGGATCACGCCGCAGGCAATCGCTGTACAAAGCCTGCTACACGGGGTCCGAATTCTCTGACGACGAGGCGACTCTTTGAAACTGGGCGTTGCCCTATTTCTTTGCATCTGAAGCAATTACCAAACGGCAATCCAATTGCTACTTTCCTGGGTGTGTCGCCTTGCATGGCGCACCAAGGAGTCTTTATGAAACCACAATCGATCTTTAAGATCTCCGTCGGCCTCGCAGGGCTCGCGCTTTTGTTGACGTTGGGTTCGCAAACGGTCGCGGCGCAAAAGGCAGACTCTGAAGAGATCTCCACGCTTCTGGCGGAGGCGAGAAGCGAGGCCGTGCTTGCGGAGGACGATGCCGCAACCCTTGAGGACTTTACTCGCACGAGCGTCTCCTGGAAGACACACGGGAGCAGGCTTGAACTGATCAAGGATCATGTGAACGAGTTGGGAAAGGTGAGCAAGCAGTTAACCGATCTTCGCGCACAGGGCTCTCCCTGGCAGCAAAAGGCAATCGACGAGATCGATCCTCTGCTCCGTGAAATGGCGGCTCATCTCACCGCGACCATCAAGCATTTTAACGACAACCAGACCCAGATTCACATGAAGCCATATCGCGACTATGCTGAAGCCAACCACGATCTCGCGGAAAAGATGGCTGAGGTGATCAAGGACTATGTTGACTACGACAAGGCCAGGTCAAAGTCCGAGGCTCTGGAGCAGAAGCTCAAAATCTCCACGGAAAATAAGGGCGAATGAAGTGCGGGCTAACAACCGCAGCGTGTTGACGATCTTTGAATATGTGATCGTTCCCGCAGCTTGGAAACCAATGGAAAAGGCCCCGCGCAGTCGCGGGGCCTTTTCCATTCAAACTTAGCTTTTTTGGATTATGCCAGGAGACGCTGAACTTTCTCTTCGATGACGTTCTGCGGCACATAACCCACAATCTGGTCGGCCACCTTGCCACCCTTGAAGAACAACAAAGCCGGGATGCCGCGAATGCCGTAGCGCGAGGGCGTGGCGCCATTCTGATCCACATTTACCTTGGCAACCTTGAGCTTGCCCGCATAGGTGGCTGCGACGCCATCCACGAAAGGTGCAATCATCTTGCAGGGCCCGCACCATGCCGCCCAGAAATCGACCAACACGGGTTGCTCACTCTGGAGCACCTCCTGGTCAAAATTCGCATCGTTTACTTCCAAAACTCCTACTCCAGCCATGTTCCTCCTTGACCGAACTGCTCTTCTATAGTGTACGCGTAAGTCTACGCGTAACCGTCCGCTTATGAGATGCGGCTGGGCGTCCGAAAGTCGCATCTGGTTTCAAGCAGCCGATGAGCCGCAGGAAACGGGAGCGATGTAAAGCAGGATTTGGATCTCAAGGTCGGAAGGGTGGATGGGGTTGGGAGAAGCCGCCAAACATACAGAAGCGCCCGAACCCCCTAAGGAATCCGGGCGCTAGAGCAGCCCTCCCCCAGAACTGCCCACGAAGCGAATGTAGGGATAATTGCTCTGAATAGCAAGCAATCTTAGGTAATCCGCAAAGTAATCACCAACGGGGTATTACACAGTTCGATACTACTCTTAGGACACTTATTGCGGCCAAGTTAACGCCACAAAAGAGTTATTGCCAATGTTATGCCATAACTGAAATAGCAATGAAACTCGATCGATAGTGCTATATACATTCAACGACCGATCCCCGCGATTCAAACGAGCAAACAATCAGTTCCGGCGAAGGCATTCCTTCGACAGCGGAACGAATCGCAGCCGCCGCCATTTCCAGGCAGTCCTCGCCATTGATAATCGCCAGCACCGACGGCCCGGCTCCGCTTAACGCCGCGCCCAGAATTCCATTGCTGCCCGCAAGCGGCAACAACCGGGGCAGCAATGGGCAGATTGGCGCGCGATACGGCTGGTGGATGCGGTCGCGCATCGCAATCTGCACCAGGTCGGCGCGGCCCTGCGCAAAGGCCAGACCCAGCATTGCGGCGGATTGCAGATTGGCGACTACGTCGGCCCGCGAGTAACTCATCGGAAGCACCGCCCTCGCCTTGCTGGTCGCAAGCGGCTCTGTCGGCAACACGACAATGGCTCGCCACTTATCCGGCGGATTCACACGCGCCACATGTACCTTGGCGCCGTCCCAGGCAGCAACAACAAAGCCACCCAGCCAGCAGGCCGCCGCGTTATCCGGGTGCCCTTCCAAGGTGGAGACCTCTTCCAGTATTCGTTCGCTGCTCCAGCCAAGTTGACCGAAGTGCACGGCAAGCGCGATGGCGCCCAGTCTTCCGGCAGCCGACGAACCGCAACCCATTCCCAGCGGAATCTCGTTGACCATGCGGATAGCCAATGGGACGATGGGCCTCCCATTGGCGGCGAGCAGCTCCCGATAGATGCTGAGAATAAGATTGTCTTCAAGCCGCGAACACCGCGCGGCATCGCGCCCCGTCGCCGTAATGGAAAATTCCTGAGCCGGCTCGGCATCGATTTCGAGATAAAAGTTGAGCGCGACAGCTGCGGTATCGAAGCCCGGACCCAGATTCGCTGAGGTAGCAGGCAGCCGTACGCGCAGACGTCCCATCGTCGAGCCAGACATGCCGCTCACCCAGCCGTGCCCTTCACCGCCGCCAGCACCGCCGCGGGAGTCGCCTCAACCGAGATCGCGTTCCGCCGCAGGCGATCGATCTGCGCTTCGAACCCCGCAGACTCTTCATCCCTCAGCAGCGTTCCGCGATGAAAGTCAATGGTGTAATCGGCGTCTTTGAGCGTATGGCCGGTGAGCAGCAGAACCACCGTCTCCTCCGCGGCGACATCGCCCCGCGCGCGCAGCTTCTTCAAGCCGGCGAGCGTAACCGCCGACGCCGGTTCGCAGCCCAGTCCTTCCGCGCCAATCTCCGCCTTTGCGATGGCAATCTCGGCCTCGTTGACATCAAGGCACCATCCGCCTGTATCCTGCACCACCCGCGCCGCCTTGCGCCACGACGCCGGATTGCCGATGCGGATAGCCGTGGCGCGTGTATGCGCCTCCACCGGCTCCATTGCCGCACCGTGGCTCGTAGCAAAGCTGCGCACCAGGGGGTTGGCCCCCTCCGCCTGGATCACCGAGATGCGCGGCATTCGAGCTACCAATCCCAGTTCGCGCAACTCGCGAAATCCCTTGCCGAGGGCCGAGCTATTGGCCAGGTTGCCGCCCGGCACTATCAGGTGGCCCGGAACATTCCAGTCGAATGCCTCGGCGATCTCGAAAGCCGGCGTCTTTTGTCCTTCCAGCCGATAAGGGTTCACCGAGTTGAGCAAGTAAATCGGCGCTTCGCGCACAATCTGGGTCAGCAGCCGCAGGCATCCGTCAAAGTCGGTCTTTAGCTGGCAAGTCACCGCGCCGTAATCCATCGCCTGCGACAGCTTCCCCCAGGCAATCTTGCCCTCGGGAATCAGCACCAGGCTGCGCAGCCCGGCACGCGCGGCATAGGCTGCCATCGCGGCAGAGGTATTTCCCGTGGATGCGCATGCCACCCATTCAAATCCGCGTTCGCGCGCCACGCTCAGAGCCGCCGTCATGCCCGTGTCTTTGAAGGAGCCGGTGGGATTCATTCCCTGGTGCTTGGCGAAGAGCTGATCGATGCCAAGAGCCTTCGCGGCCCTGGGCAGCGAGTAAAGCGGCGTGTTGCCCTCGCGCAGCGTAACCGCATTCCCAAAGCTGTCCAGGATAGGGAGCAGTTCTCTGAAGCGCCAAACGCCGGAGTGATCGAGCGCCTCGGAGGAGCACCGCCGCTCCCGCCACAGCCATTTGAGCGCGCCCGGGTTCGGCCGATTGTGGCCCTGACGCTGGCCCCAACCCGGATAGTCCACTTCAAAAAGGTCGCCGCACTCGGCACAGCGGAAGTCCGGCTGCGCTTCGCTGCCGGAGATGCGCGCTCCGCAGCCGAAACAACGTAACTGATGCAGATTGTCGTTCATGCCTGGTGTTAGCCTACCAGCGTAGGGCAATTTTTGCCTTGTGACAAAACCCTGGCGTTCTTGACTTATTCAAAGCGCGTGGTTTCAGGCGCGCCGCAAGGTATGCAAAGCAGTGCGGGCTTAAGCCCCGCGGGAATGCCGGCCCAATGTTCTTAACCTGAGTCAGAGGTACTTCGATAGCAGCCCGCCGCTCAACCTTGCTGAACCGGACAGGCGCAGCCCTCCTGGCATTGTTGTGCCTGGTGGCGGCAGCAGCACAGAAGCCCCTTCGCGTGGCCGCGGCTGCCGACCTTGAGCCGGTGCTGCCGCCCATCCTTCAGCAATTTCAGCAGGCCACTGGCATCCGCGCCGAAGTAACCTACCAGGCCTCTGCCGCGTTGACCGCGCAGATTCAAAATGGCGCGCCATTTGACCTCTTTCTGTCGGCGGATTTGAGCTATCCCAAGCGGCTGATCGACGCCGGCCTGGCCGATGCCGCGGGCACGGCCGACTCATCCACGCCCATCACGTACGCGAAGGGAACGCTAGTGCTCTGGGCGCGCAAGGATTCGCATCTCCCACCCCCCTCGCTCGACCTGTTGCGAAGTCCCGGCCTCAAGCGATTGGCCGTCGCCAACCCTGACCGCGCTCCCTACGGACGCGCCGCCCTGGCCGCACTCACCGCCCTCAAGCTCTACGACACACTCAAGGCGCGACTCGTCACGGGGGAGAACATCGCGCAGACCGCCCAGTTCGTCGACTCCGGCAACGCCGATGCCGGGCTCATTTCGCTAACCTCTGCGCTCACGCCGCGACTCGCCGCGAACGGCGCCTACTTTGTGATTCCACGCAATCTCTACCCGCCCATCGAGCAAGGCGCAGTGATCGTAAGCAACACCACTCAACGCCCCGCCGCGCACAAGCTGCTCGATTATCTGCTCTCGACGCCCGTGCAAGCCCAACTCGCCAAGGCCGGCCTGACGCCGGTCCGCTAGCGATGTCCCACGTCACCCATATCATGATCATGGGCCGCATCCTTTCCAACGTCTCATCGAGGCAAGGAATGGCGCTCCCGAGCTTCGACCCGCACGTGCATTTCTGAAAACATGGACTGGCAAGCCCTCGCTCTCACGCTCCGACTCGCAACGGTCACCACGGCCATCCTGCTCGCCATCGCGGTGCCGCTTGCCGCGCTGCTGGTGCTGGGCCGGGGCCGCTGGCTGGCCGCCCTGGAAGCGTTCGCCGCCCTTCCCCTCGTTCTGCCGCCCACCGTGCTCGGCTTTTTCCTGCTGGTCCTCCTGGGACCGCACACCGGGTTCGGCCGCGCCATCATCGCCCTGCTCGGTCATCCGCTGGCCTTCTCGTTTTCAGGATTGGTTGTAGGCTCGGTCATCTACAGCCTGCCCTTCGCCGTGCAGCCCCTCGTCGCGGGCTTCGCGGCGATTGAGCCGTCGCTGGTGGATTCGGCTCGTTTGCTGGGCGCGGGATCGGCCCGGCTGGTCTTCAGCCTCCTTATCCCTCTCGCGCGACGCTCCCTGGTTGCCGCGACCGTGCTCAGCTTTCTCCACACGGTGGGCGAGTTCGGCGTCGTTCTCATGCTGGGCGGCGACATTCCCGGCGCCACTCGAACCCTCTCTATCGTGCTGTACAACCAGGTGGAAAACTTCGACTACGCCGCAGCCAACCGCACCGCCGCAATTCTGCTCAGCCTGAGCGTGGTAGCGTTGGCGGCCATCTACGCAAGCGGACGACCCCGCGGAGGCCGCCGTGCTTGAGTTGATGCTGAATGCGCGCCGAGGCAGCTTCCGCTTGCAGGTGGACTGTCGCTTCGGGTCGGAATGGACCGTGATCTTCGGCCCTTCCGGCGCGGGAAAAAGCACACTGCTACGCCTGCTTGCGGGCCTTGATCGGGCAAATATCGATGGGGCGGGCCGGTGCCGTATTGCGTTCGACGACCAACTGCTGGCCGACTCTGACAGCGGCGTGTGGCGCAAGCCCGGGCAGCGCCATACCGCCCTCGTCGCGCAGCATCCCGCCCTCTTCCCTCACCTCAGCGTCACATCGAACGTAGCCTACGGTCTGGCCGGCGTTGACCTCGCCAATCGCACCGCCCGCGGGGCAGAGATGCTGGAGTTGGCCGGCGCGGCCAACCTGGTGAACCGCCGCCCGCGCGACCTCTCCGGCGGCGAAGCCCAGCGTGTGGCGCTGGCACGCGCCCTGGCGCCCCAGCCTCGCCTGCTGCTGCTCGACGAGCCCTTCTCCGCAATGGACGGCGCCGCAAGCGACGCCCTGATCGATCGTCTTCAGCACTGGCTCCGCGAACACAACGTGCAGACCGTCCTGGCCACGCATGACGCAACCGACGCGTTCGCAACGGGCGCCGAGGTCGCCTTGTTGAGCGAGGGCCGGATTGCCGCGCAAGGACCGGCTACGGAGGTCCTGGCCGCGGAGCGCGTCCGTTTGGAACGGCGACTCAAGGTTACGTAGAAGTCGCCAACCTCTCAGAAACCGACAAGCACCGGCTCCATCTCAAGGCGTATTCCGAAGTGCTTTTCGACCGCCTGGGAGATCCGGGCGGCAAGATCGAGAATCTCCCCGGCTTTCGCTCCGCCGCGGTTGATCAGCGCCAGGGTGTGCCGCGATGAGATGCCGGCGGCGCCACGCGCGTACCCCTTGGCGAATCCAGCCTGCTCAATCAGCCATGCCGCAGGAACCTTGACCCGCCCCTGATTTTCGGCGCCCTTACCGCCCGGGAAACGCGGAGGCTCTTTTCCGCTTCCCATCGCGATGCGCCGCACCTGGTCCTCCGTCACCACCGGATTCTTGAAGAAGCTGCCCGCACTGCGGCAATCGGCATCACCCTCCACCAACAGCATTCCTTTCGACTGGCGCACCCGGCGCACAGCCGCCGCCACCTCCGCCAGGCCCGGATGCGCATTCCCCGGAAAGGCGCGCTGCAGGTCCGCATAGCGCAGGGTCGGCGCGCCTCCAACCGCCAGCCGGTAGTCCACCCGCGTCACAATAAACCGGCCGCCGTCGCTCGAATTGAACCGGCTGCGCCGATACGCAAAACCGCACTCCGCAGCCGCGATCTCCACAAAGCTGCGCGCCTTCAGATCGAATGCCCGCACCCGGTCGATGGCCGACGCCACTTCCTGCCCATAGGCTCCCACGTTCTGCACCGGCGTGCCGCCCACCGTGCCCGGAATGCCCGCCAGGCACTCGATCCCGGCGCGGCCCTCGCCCACAGCGCGTTCCACAAAGCCGTTCCAGTCTTCGCCCGCGGCCACCTGGTAGATCCTCTGTCCCGCAGCATCGTCCGCATCGATCCCGCGCAGCCCCACGCGCAACACCAGGCCGTCGAAACCGGCGTCGGACACCAAAAGATTGCTGCCACCGCCGAGCACAAAGAGCTTTACTCCCTGTTCGCGTGCCCAGGCCGTGGCTTCCACAATCTCGTCTTCGGTCGCCGCCTCGACAAACCATCGCGCCGGCCCGCCAATTCCAAACGTGGTAAACGGAGCAAGCGGTTTGTTTTCGACCAAAAGCATCCATTCAAGGCTACATCAACGCATTTGGCTTAGAATGGAAGCAGGCAATATCCCATGCCGGAGGCGAAAATGTACCCAGAACTGATGGTGATCCCCATGCGCGAAGAGCTTGTCCGCGCCGGAATCCAGGAAACCCGCACCGCCGAAGAAGTCGATGCAGCGCTGGCTCAGCCCGGCACGACCCTTCTGGTAGTGAACTCCATTTGCGGTTGCGCAGCCGGCAAGATGCGCCCCGGCGTCCGGCTCGCGCTGGGTAACTCCGCCAACCCGCCCGACCACAAGATCACCGTCTTCGCGGGTCAGGATCGCGAGGCCACGGATCGCGCGCGCAGCTACTTTGAGGGCAATCCGCCCACTTCTCCGGCCATCGCCATTCTGCGCGACGGCAAGCTGGTTTACCTGATGCAGCGCTTCATCATCGAGCAGGCCACCGCCCAGCAGATCGCCGGCGAGCTGGTTCGCGCTTTCGACGAGTTCTGCGCCAAGGCCACAGCCTAAAACCGGGGATTATCCGGTCGTTCTTCCACTTCGGAAACGAGTGCAAAGTTACACGGCTGAACGGGCCTAACTTCAAAGAGTTACTGAATCCCTGAGCAGAAGCATGAGCCTCGCGAATCCTGCGAGGCTCATGCTATTTGGGGCTCAATAATTTCCCCAGGATTGACTATTCCCGCCCTGTGACTCCAATGCATTTTTCCCGCTACGCGGTCGATCTCATCGAAGAATTTATCTAACTACATATAACTCTCACGCTAAGTGATCGCCTCCCGCGTCATTCACCGCCTGCACGCGAAGCAACCCATTTCTGCGCAAGTTAATCTCACGTTCTGATGTTGAGGAGGTTGTTCAACCCATGAAGTCATTCACCGCTCGGGTGGCAGTTACATGCGCCGCCTTCGTTCTTCTCGCGGGCTCTTGCTTTGCCGACGATGTGCAGACAGATTTCGATCACCATGCGGACTTTAAGAGCTACCACACTTACTCCTGGGGTAAGACAAAAGTCTCCGATGAATTGAATGCCGATCGCATCAAGCGCGAAGTGGATTACTTCCTTCACAAGGAGGGATGGCAGGAGGTTCCCTCAGGCGGTCAGATAACCCTCATGTCCACCGACAAGATTCATGACGAAAAAGAGGCTGAGACCATGTACGACGGCAT
>VFSW01001508.1_pt1 | contig 35549 bp, 37 predicted proteins | sample 5358111 | NCBI WGS metagenome assembly VFSW01 (sample SAMN11554181, study PRJNA540505) | mine drainage metagenome | isolation source: sediment from site ElyBrook_90M | place: USA: Ely Copper Mine, Vershire, VT | collected 2017 | reverse complement strand
GGCGCGACACGCAGCACACGCTCTTGCCCGAATCACTGGCTGACGCGCTCGACGCCGTCCAACCCCGCCTCGAGCAGCACGGTCAGCGCCAGGTAGGGATTGCAGCTGGGGTCGGGGCTGCGCATCTCGACGCGCACGTCACCCGCGCTGCGGGCGCCCAGGCGCGGCACGCGCACCAGCATATCCTGATTGTGATGGCCCCAGGTGATCTCGACCGGCGCCTCATAGTTGGGCACCAGCCGCTTATATGAATTCACCAGAGGCGAGAGAATGGCCGACATGCCGGCGGCGTGCGCGAGCAAGCCCGCGATGAAGCGCAGCCCCAGGTCCGACAGACCGTACTCGTGATTGTCGGGGTCGGCGAAAGCGTTCGCGCCATCCGCGATGCGCGCCATCCGCTGGTGCATGTGCATGCCGGAGCCGTTCACCCCCGTCAGCGGCTTGGGCAAAAAAGTCGCCGCCAGCTCGTAGCGCGCGGCGATCGCTTTGATCGCCAGCTTCGTCGCCATGATCGCATCAGCGCATTCCAGCGCGCTGCTCATCGCCAGATCGATCTCGTATTGCCCGTCGGCGACCTCGTGGTGACTCGACTCGACCGGCACGCCCATCGCTTGCAAGTCGCAGATCAGCTCGCGCCAGAGCTGCGACGTCGGCTCGCCGATGAGGTCGAAATAGCTGCCCCGGTCATAGGGCACGAGCGGCCCGTCGCCCGTCAGCGGCGCTTTGAGCAAAAAGAACTCGATCTCGGGCGCGACCTCGAATCGCAGCCCCAGCCGCTCGGCGTGGTGAATGGAGTGGCGCAGCCGCGCGCGCGGGTCCCCATCGAATTCCACGCCGTCGGGCCGCGCGACATCACACAAGATACGCGCGCGCGCCGGCTCCCAGGGGATGATGGTGAACGTCGCCGGGTCAGGCCGCAAAAACATGTCGCTCTCGAAGACACGCGCGAAGCCCTCGATCGACGATCCGTCGAACCAGCGTCCCTCGGTCAGGCATGAGGCCAGTTGCCCGATGGGCACAGTGACCGCTTTGGCCATGCCCACCACGTCGGTAAATTCCAGATTGCAGAATCGCACGTCGCCCGCTTCGGCGGCGCGCAGCACGGTCGAGACATCCATAGCGCATTCCCTCGCTGCATCGTGACTGTGTGGTTCTGACAGCATATCACGCCACAGTCGCGGCGCGTTTGTGCACAGTGCCCAATGGCGCCGCTCGCCAGAGATCTGGTGGTATACTGTCGTGTGATACCGGCAGATTCGCTGATAAAAGAGAAGGACGCCCACCGCAATGAGCACGGCCACGCCGCCCACCACGGAATATGAGATCGTTATCGGCCTCGAAGTGCACACACAGCTCTTGACCAGCAGCAAGATGTTTTGCTCGTGCGGCTCGGCGTATGCCGACGACCGCCCCAACTCGCACGTCTGCCCGGTGTGCATGGCGCTGCCGGGCGTGCTGCCGGTCATCAATCGCCAGGCGGTGGAATATACGATCATGACCGGCCTGGCGCTCCATTGCGAGATTCCGGAGCTGTCGAAATTCGATCGCAAGAACTATTTCTATCCCGATCTGCCCAAAGGCTATCAAATCTCTCAATATGACATGCCGTTTTGCCAGCGTGGGTGGCTCGAGATCCAGCTGAGCGGCGCGACCAGGCGCATCGGCATCACCCGCGCCCATCTGGAAGAAGACACCGGGCGCCTGCTGCACCGCACCGATGCCAGCGGCGTGAGCTATTCGCTGGTGGATCTCAACCGCGCGGGCGTGCCGCTGCTCGAGATCGTGAGCGAGCCTGATATGCGCAGCCCCGAGGAAGCGCGGCTCTACATGCAAAAGCTGCGCGCGATTCTGGTCACCCTGGGCGTGTCGTCGGGGCGCATGGAGGAGGGCGGTCTGCGCTGCGACGCGAACATCTCGGTGCGCCCGCGCGGTGAGACGCGGCTCGGCACCAAGACCGAGATCAAGAATATGAATTCGTTCCGGGCGGTGCAAAAGGCGCTGGAATTCGAGGCCGAGCGGCAGATCGCGATTCTGCGCGCGGGCGGTCGCATCACACAAGAGACGCGCGGCTGGGTCGAAGCCAAAGGGGTGACGGTAAGCCAGCGCACGAAAGAGCAGGCGAACGACTATCGCTATTTTCCTGAGCCGGATCTCCCCGCCGTGATCGTTTCGCGCGCCTGGATCGATGAGATTCGCGCCAGGCTGCCCGAGCTGCCCGACGCGCGGCGCGAGCGCTTGAGCGCCACCTATGGCCTGTCAGCGCAAGACGCGGAGCAGATCGTCAGCGATCGCGCCCTGGCGGAGTACTTCGAGGCGACCGTCAGCGCGCAAAAGAGCGCCAATGGCAACGCCGCCGCGCACGCCAAAGCCGCCGCGAACTGGATTCTCGGCGATCTGACGCGGCTGCTCAACGCCGGCGAGGGCGACATCGCCCGCTGCCCCGTCAGCCCTACCGGGTTGGCTGGGCTGCTCGACGCCATCGACGACGGCACGATCTCTGGCAAGATTGGCAAAGAAATCTTGGAGCGCGCTTATGCCAGCGGCGAAGCGCCCGCTGACATCATCGAGCGTGAGGGCATCGCCCAGATCAGCGACGCCGGCGAGATCGAAGCTGCCGTCGCCTCCGCCGTCGCCTCTAACCCCAAGGCCGTCGAAGACTATAAAAAGGGCAAAGCCGCCGCCGTCCAATTCCTCATCGGTCAAGTGATGAAGCAGACGAAAGGCCGCGCCAAGCCCGACATCATTCAGCCGCTCGTCATCGCCGCCCTCGACCGACAGGAGTAATCTCCCCATGAGCGACACACCACACCCGCAGACACTCGCCTCCCTGGCCCCCTGGGCAATGTCGATGCCCGATCCCCAGCGGCTCGTCACCGCCGACGAGCTGTTATTGATGGACGACATTCCCGGCTTAGAGCTGATCGAAGGGAGATTAGTGAAAAATATGTCCCCAGGTGGCGGGCTGCATGGCCGCATAATCATGCATCTGAGTGTCACTCTGACGCAGTACATCGAAGATCATCAACTTGGGGAAGTCTATGCCGCCGAGACGGGCTTTCTCTTGAAAAAAAAGCCTGACACGGTGCTGGCGCCCGATTTCGCCTTCGTTCGCAGCGAACGAGTGATCACCGGCCCGGACGAAGAAGGCTATCTGCCGCTGGCGCCCGATTTCGCTGTCGAGATCGTCTCGCGCAGCCAGCGTCGCCCCCAGATGGCCGCCAAAGCACGACGCTGGCTCGACGCTGGCACGCGCCTGGTGTGGGTCGTCTGGCCTAAAGCGCAGCGGATCGATGTCTGGCGCGCGGGCGAGACACAGCCGGTCACGCTCGGCGCGGGCGACACGCTGGAGGGCTATGACGTGCTGCCCGGCTTCACCCATCCGGTGGCGGCGATTTTCGCGTGATGGAAGAGTGCGGCGACCTCGCGGCTGAGCGCTATGGCCTGAGCTGGATCGGTCAGCGCGAGGCCGAGCATGCCGCCGTCAGCCCACCGCGATCGCGCCTGGTCGCCACGGACGGCGCGGCGACGCGAATGGACGCCATGCCGCTTGTCTTGATCGAGGGCGACAATCTCGAAGCACTCAAGCTGCTGTTGCCGGCTCAGCGCGCTCAGTTCAAGCTCATCTATATCGATCCGCCCTACAACACCGGCAACCGCTTCGCCTTCGTGGACCGCTTCGCCGGCCAGCGTCAGAGCGGCGCAGGCGACCCCGCCGCGCGCTGGCATTCGGCCTGGCTGTCGATGATGTGGCCGCGACTGGCCGTGGCGCGCGAGCTGTTGCGCGAGGACGGCGCGATCTTCGTCAGCATCGGCTGCGAGGAATTGCACACTCTGCTCGCCTTGATGCACGCCATATTTGGTGAGGCGTGCTTCAAAAACATCATCGTCATTCGCCGGGGCGCCAAGAACGTACAGGCGCAGTTCGACACCATCGACGCGCTCAGCCGGGGGCACGAATACATCGTCTTTTTCGCCCGCTCACCTCAGACGCGCTTCAAGAAGCTGGTCATCCCCGGCGCTGAAAGGCGCGGCGCGCTCCACGGCACCTGGAATAATCACTGGCGCGGCACCGAGCGGCCCACGATGCGCTATGCCCTCTTTGGCATGACGCCAGAGCGCGGGCAATGGCGCTGGGGCCGCGAGCGCAGCCTGGCCGCCATCGCCAGGTATGCCGCGCTGTGCGCCGATCTGGGCAGCGCCCAGCCCGATCAGCGCGCCATCGACCGCTGGGTAGCCCGGCGCCAGGCCGCGACCGGCGCGCGTGTCGATCTGTTGCGGCTGTCGCGCGCCGGCAAGCCAGAGCACTACGTGCCGCCCGCTCCCGGCAAGCTCGCCAGCGACTTGTGGGTGGATCTCAAGCCCAACGGCTCGTCGCAGCTGCGTCAATTGTTTGGCGACGCGCGCCTCTTCGAGACGCCCAAATCGTGCGATCTCTTGCGCCGCCTCATCACATTCGCCAGCGAGCCGGGCGACACCGTGCTCGACTTCTTCGCGGGCACGTGCGCCACCGCTCAGGCGGTGATCGAGCTGAACGCCGCCACAGGCGCCAATCGCCGCTGCGTCTGCGTACAGGCGCCGGTCGCGCTGGCACAACCGGTGGATCTGCCCGACGGCACCCGGCTCGCCACCATCGCTGACATCGGGCGCGAGCGCATCCGTCGCGCTATCGCTCGCGCCGGCATCGCTACGCCGCCGAATGATCTCGTCGGCGTGTGGCGGGTGGATGACCTCCCATCATAGTCAGACGGCGCGTTGGCTCTTCGCCTGGTATACATCCGGCCAAATCTGAGCGATACTATCCGTAGGCGGCGGCGCTCGATGGCGTGACGAGCCGCCGGCGAAAGGATCGAGAGAGCGTATGGCTGATTTGCCGGTGGATGATTTCGATCTCTTGGCGGCGGCGCTGCGAGCCGACACCTCTGACCTGCATGCGTGGATGGCCGCGCTGGGTGTGAAGCTGGCGGGCGCGCTTCCCGATCGCGTCACGCTGCGCCACAGCGGGATGCTGGGGCGTGGTCCCGTCGAGGGCCTGAGCGCCGATCTCGGCCAGTGGCGCTTTGGCTTGCGGCTCGATCATGGGCATATCGTCGCCGAGCGCACCCATGTCGTGCGCAACATCGCGCTCAAGAGTGAGGCGCTCGCCCTCGACGATTGGATCGACGCCCTGGCGCATTCTCTGGCCGAGATCAGCGCGATCAGCGCTCGCGAGCGCGCCGCGCTGCTCAACCTGCTCGAGGGCGGCGTCTAGCCCCCTCTCGTTGTCGCTGTCAGCGAGCCGTGGCGCTCGCTTTTTCGCGCGAAAGGATCACCTTCCCATGCCTCAAAACAAGCCGAATCCCGCTAAAGGCCCGCAATTGCCCGCCGACGCGCAGCAGCGACTGCAAGAGATGAGTGGGGCCGGCGGCAAACGCAAGCTCTTTACGAGCGACCTCTCGGTGAATGAGTTTCTGCTCGTCAAAGAGGCCGGCTTCGATCCCGTCGGTCTGGTAGTGGGCAGCTCGATCTACCATATCGGCTTTCAATTCGCCAATTACAATCAAAATCAAGAGATGGGCGTGCTCACCCAGGCGCTCTATTCGGCGCGCGAGCTGGCCATGAGCCGAATGGAAGCCGAAGCCGACGAGCTGGGCGCGGACGGCATCGTCGGCGTGCGGCTGGTCGTCGGCCAATATGAGTGGGGCCAGAGCCTCGCGGAATTCATGGCCATCGGCACGGCGGTGCGCTCGCGCGACGGCACCAGCCACCGCACGCCTCAAGGCAAGCCTTTCACCAGTGACCTGTCGGGCCAGGACTTTCGCACGCTGCTCGCGGCGGGCTATCGCCCCGTGGCGCTGACGATGGGCACCTGCGTCTATCACGTCGGCGTACAATCGCTGCGCTCGTGGTTCGCCAGCACGGTCGGCCAAAATATCGAGATGTCGAACTATACCCAGGCGCTCTATGACGCGCGCGAGCTGGCGATGAGCCGCATGCAGGCGGAGGCCGAGGCGGTCGGCGCCGAGGGCATCGTCGGCGCCCGCATCGAGGAATCGAGCTATGGCTGGGATAGCCACGTCATCGAGTTTTTCTCGATCGGCACCGCGGTAATCCCCACCAAGGCCGATCACCAGATCGCGACGCCCCAGATGGTGCTCTCGCTCAACGACGGGCAATAAGCGCCATCTGCGACACCACGAAAAACGGCATGTCATGAGGCCTGACAGGGAGCGGCCTTGGACGACGAGAAAGCATAGAAATCCCCCAAATGAGCCGTCACAGATGGTGTTCAGGTCATCTCGAACACCATCTGTGATGCCTGGACGACACGAAACAGTCCTCTTTTTTGTTGAAGTTTTTTCCCCGGCTTCTTTGTTAACTTGGGCACAGCAACCGGCGAATATTTGATGTGGTCCTGCCGGGCATCTTCCCATGGCAGGCCATCTAGCACGTTGCCCTGCATGAAAACATAGTTTTCGGGGCGTAACTCGCCGAGGGCCTGTGCGCTTCCGGCGTCATCCTGCGGGGGAGCGACGAGATCGAGGCCGATGACGTTCGCTTCGGGGAACAGCCTGGCCATCTCCATCGCCCAACGGCCCGTCCCACAACCGACGTCCAGGATGCTGGTCACGCGCTGAAGGGGAGCGGCATAGTTGCCGCGAAGCATATAGCGCAGCAGATAGTGCTGAAAATCGAGGCGGTTGATCTCGGTATCGTCCTTGGGGAGGAAATAGGACTCATTGTTGAGATAGCGTCGTCCTCCAAACAGGAAGAATCGGCCTCGCGCGGGACCGGCGACTTTCGCCGCCTGGGCGTTGCGCGCGCGCCGTTTGCCAAACCATGCCATAAGGCACTCCATTCTTTGACAACAATCTATTTTCTCGCCAGGCGGGCTAAGGTTCCTGGGCTTGAAGTCGTGGCTCTTGCCCTATTGTCTGCTGCTAGCGTATCAGTCCCGTTAAGCTTCTGGCGCCGAACCAGTCCAAGCACCGGTTGGCGCCGCCCCTCTCTCGCCCTCGATCGAGCATGAGATCGGCGACACACCGTGAGCGCTGTGCGCGGATATTTGAATTTGCCTGCCTGGGGACTTGCGATCCGGCGATTCATATAGTATACTAAGAGCGTACAAGATGTCGATCGCGTACATCGACGTGACTCTGGTTTGGATACTGCTCGTTTCCGAAGCGCTGTTGCCCTAATCAGAAGTTCCGTTCCAGTTCGTTTGGATGCTTCGAGAAAAAGCATCATAGGGCAAGCGTTTATCCCCAGGGATAACTCCTCTGCCGGAAAGAAAAGATAGGTTTTCCTTTGACCAGTGACATCACCCTTCGCTGTCGCGACTGCGGACAAGATTTTGTGTTCACCGCTGGTGAGCAAGAATTTTACGCCAGTCGTGGCCTGACCAACCAGCCGTCACGTTGCCCGGAGTGCCGCGCTCAGCGCAAAAGCTCGAACCGGGGCGGCGGCGGCGGTGGCAGCTATGACCGTGGCGGAGCCGACCGCCAGATGTACACCGCGACGTGCGCCAGTTGTGGCCGCGAAGCTCGCGTGCCCTTCCAGCCGCGCAACGATCGCCCCGTGTATTGCAGTGATTGCTTCCAACAGCAAAACACGCGCCGCTCGTCCTACTAATCGGCCAAGCGGAGATCCCGTCCCCTCTCCTCATTTTGCGATGAGGAGAGGGGATTTTCTTCGTCGGCGCGCTTCGGCGATCAGACTTGTCGCGATGCCCCCGCCTGATCAGGGATACAGCGCGGTGGCGAACTGGTTTCGCGACCCGACATTGCTCGGAAAGTCCCACAGCGCGCCCCCGCCGGCGCTCGGCGCGTAAGTGAGGCTCTCGCCCACAGACGGCAAGCGTCCCAGATCTTGCCAGCGCGTGGCCCTTGGAGTCAAGCGATAGATCTCGAAATGGTCGGTGACCGTATCCATCAAAATGGAGCCGTCGCTGGTTAAAGCAATCGCTTCGAGGCCAAAAGCGCCATTGCCGGGAATCGTCAAGCCTGGCGTCTGGGTCCACGTCGCGCCCGCATTGGTCGAGCAATACGCTTGAGGCAATGAAGCACAGATCCACCAGTTGTGGCTGGCGGGCTGATAGTGCGCGAGATAGCCCCCCACCTGGCCAGGCGACGGCACGGAAATGTGTTTCCAATGCTGGCCGTTGTCCGGCGAGTGCCACAGCTCTTGATTGAGACCATTGGGCCATGTCTCGACAAACAGATCGCTGCTGCCAGCGGCGCGCCACATCTCGAATATACTCGGATCCGCTATGCCCGGATCGATCCCCGTGTCGATATATTTCCAGGTGCGCAGCTGATCGCGGCTGACGACCAGGCGCGTGCGCTGCTGCCCGGTTGGCGCGATCACGGCATACGTTACGCCCTGACTGGTGGCCATCGCTTCCACGGATGCCGAAATCGGACGCCAGGACGCGCCGCCGTCGAACGTGATCCAGGTGTCATTGGTATCAATATAAACGGCAGCGATCGCTGGATTCAGCGAATCGACCGCGATGCTGAAGCACCCATTCGTGGTCACTGGAATGTTGCTCACAAGCCCCCAGTGAGCGCCGCGATCGTGAGTGACGGCAACCTCAATCGGTTCAGGCCGTTGCTGGCTGGGATCGGTACAGCCATAGGCGGTGTCGCCGTCGCTGGGCGCGACCGTCACACTGAAGCTGTTCCCCACGTCAAAGAAAACAAAGCCTGATGGCAGTGAATACGTTTCCCAAGCGGGAGCCGGCCCCGGCACGGGCGAGCCTGATGCCTGAGTGACAGTGACAGGTGGGCCGGGGATTGCGGTGGGGTCGGGCGTCGCGCTGCTGGTGGGTGTCAGCGTAGGCGCTATAGTCGCGGTAGGCACGACAATCACAGGGGACGTGCCGGCTCGACGACCGAGCGCCTGAGAGAGCAGCGTGGCCAGCAACGCGACCGTCACGAGCGCACCGGCGCCTACCCACAGCGCTCGCCCTGTGACGCGCGGCGTGGGTGGCGCGGCGATGCCCGCTCGCGAATCGGGTTCCGATTGGGGGCGTAGCGCACCAGCGCCGCGGTCGAATGTCGCGATCCGCGAGCGACAGGCGTCGCAACTCGCCAGGTGATCTGCGATTCGCTGGGCGTCGGATGCCGGCAGCGCGCCGTCGCGCCAGGCTGTGAGCATGTCGCCCGTCAGCCGCAGCGGGCACATGTTGGCGAGATCGCTCACGATTTTTTTCCTTGCTGAAATAGCGCCCGCGAAATTGCTCGCGCGCCCGTCACAGCGACATTGTGACAGCATCACGCGAGATTTCAAGCACACCTCCGATGCCGGCGCGCGACATGCCATACCCACGACATACACTAAGCTTTCAGTCAATAGCTGTCAACCATGAGTCGGGCGAGTATGGTTGACGCGAATAAGAAGTATGGACAAACATACCCTTTTCTTGTCACCAGGGCCTTTTCATCAGAGCGAATCGAGGTTAGATCTCAACGAGATGCTGCTACGTTTCGCTGTGGTGTGCTTCGCCGTCCGTGCAAGTACGTAGTAAGCAGAAAAAGGTATTGCTGGCAAAGCTCCCTGCTATCCTGGGATCTCTCTGATGAAAAGGCCCTGTCTTGTCACTTCATCCCCTTGACTCGATGCGCCAGCCGGGTAGACTGTTTTCTGTGAGCCCAAGCCGTATTCTTGGATACGAAGCATCTTCAGGACTCCAAAGTAGTCCCCGCGCCGCAAGGCCAGGGGATAGTGGTTGTTGTGGTCAGCCTGCCGTAACGGCGAAGCTGAGGCATAGAGTCTATGCTTTGGTGTACTATCACGTCGCACTCTCCTCATCATCTGTGAGATAGTCATACCAAATCGTCGAGAATCATCGATGCATCGGATGTTGCTCGTCCTAGCCCCGCGAAGGCGGGGTCGCACCGGTCGCACCGGCTTCGTGGTCCGCGGACCCAGAGGCGCGGCTTCCAGCCGCCGGCATCCGCGTCGAGGAATCAAGACGATTTGGTATCACTGGATCGGAATCGTGCTCACTCACCTACATTCTTGACAGGCGGGCGTGTTGACACTCCGCATAGGCTCAAGCCGTAGCGGATTCCTGGTTCAGCCAGCGTGCTTCGCGAAATGACTTACGCCACATCGCCAGCGGCACCTCTGTCCCCAAGCGTTTTCTGCGTTCGAGACGCAGCCGTTTTCCTGTGCCCCAGGATACGGAAAGCTTCCTGCAAGATGTTCAGCGCCGCGTTCTGATCCCGATCCAAGATCAACCCGCAGTGGGGACAACAATGCGTCCGCACGCTCAGACTTTTCTTGACGATCTGTCCACAGCCTGAACAATTCTGGCTGGTATAGGCGGGTGGCACCGCAATACATTCGATGCCCGCCAGACCCGCATAATAGCGCACCCAGCCCAGGAATTGAGACCACCCAGCATCACTGATGCTCTTGGCGAGATGGTGATTCTTGACCATGTTCCGCACTTGCAGATCCTCAAAAGCAATCAAGTCGCTAGACATGACCAGCGCGTATGCCACTTTACGGGCATAATCTTCACGCTGCCTCTGAACATGCAAGTGCTGTTTGGACAAGGCTTTGCGGGCCTTCTGATAGTTATGCGATTGGGGGCGTTTGGCCGCCGGTTTAGGGGCCGGTGGCGCTGCTGCCACCGGCGTCTGGCGGGGATACTTGTTGCCCCGTTGGGACGCTGGTGGTTTCTTAGTGTCTTTGTGCCGATTGCTCTTGCGGCTCACTTCCCGTTGCACCCGTTTGAGCTTGTGTTCGGACTGCCGATAGTAGCGTGGATTCTCAACTGTGTCGCCTTCACTATCGGTATAGAAGGCATTCAGCCCTACGTCAATCCCGGTCTGCTTGCCCGTGGAGATATGTTCCACTTGGCGCGTGGCATCCACACAGAACTGGCAATAATAGCCATCGGCGCGGCGAATGAGACGGACCCGTTTGATCTGCTGCACGGGGAAGGTCTCAATGGAGCGAGTGCCAATCAGGCGCATCCGCCCGATGCCCAAGCCATCCGTGAACGTGATGTGTTTGCCGTCTGGTTCGAGCTTCCACCCGGCAACCTTGTTAGGACTTTCGCTCAGAGCGCATGACCGCGCGGCGCGGCACCGCCAGGGACAGATTGAGAGGTATCTTGCCCCGGCACGACAAACAGAGCTGCTCCGGGCTGCCGGCGCAGGAAGGATGCCTCTTACCGTCACACATGCCTGCCTGAATCCAGGGACACCGAGCGAAAGTCCTACTTGTATTCGATGCTGCGGTTGTCGTGCTGAAACTGGGGACAGCCCTTCTTCCCTGGCTTTTGCTGCGTGCAGTTGTCGTAGAACCGCTGGACGGCTTTCCATGCCCGCTCTGCCGCTGCCTGGCGGGCCTGGGAACCAAGCTTGGCCGCAAAGGCGAATTGCTGGGCTAGGACTGCCGTATAGGCACTCATAGCCGCAAAGTTCTTGCCGTCCTCAACACGATCCATCCACGCTCGCAAACACTTGTTTCTGAGGAATTGCCCCACACGAATACCCTCATCAATCGCCGCATACTGTGCCGCAGTACCAGCGAGTTTGTATTCGTAGGTGAGCATGGAACAATCCCTTCTTAGGTAGTAGACTGAGCGGCGATATAGTGAGCAATGGTTTCGCCACTCACCGCTCCAGCAGTGCTGGCAAAATAGGAGCGCGTCCACAAGGACGGCAATTTATGCAACTCTGGAAACTCTTTGCGCAGTACAAATGCTGAGTAGCCCTTGCACTCTTTGACGATATCCGCTGCGCTCACTGAGGGCCAAGCCCGCACAAACAGATGGATATGATCCGGCTGCACGGCCAGTTCCAAGATCATCCATCCCTGCTCCCTGCATTTCTGCCGGATCAGTTCCTCGCATCGTTTGCCGATCTGGTTGACTAGCACCTTGCGACGGCGTTTGGGACACCAGATGAGATGATAGACAATGAGATGCACGTGATGCTCATCATGCTGATAGTCCATGTTGTTTCCCATGTATCTATTATACAGTATAAACAACATGGTTGTCAAGGCCACAACCTCTGGCTCAAGCCGACGCAAGCCCTTTCATCCGCATGGCCTAAAGGCACAGCGGCTTTACGGGCTTTTCGTAACGGGGGCAGCAAAAAACCGTCTCGCCAGCAGTGCGAGACGGTTCCGCGCGCTGACGCACTCGTGCTTAATAGCGCGAGCTCGGGATAACGCGGGCGGTTGAAACCGCGCCTGTGGGCGGTCTGCGGACCGCCGCCAAGTTCGCCTGCGCGGACTAGATCTCTTCCTAGTTGGCGAAGGCCGACTTTGCGGCAACCATCAGGTTGACCAGAGGCGCGCAAGATCTGTATCAATCTTGTCGCCGGCACACCTCACGCGGATCGCTTATCCAGAACTGACGTTTAATAGCGCGAGTGCGTGCCCTGTTGCTGGAAGCAATCACTGCAATAGACCGGGCGGTCGCCGCGCGGCTGGAAAGGCACGCGAGCCTCGCGGCCACAACTAGCGCAGATCGCCGTATACATCGGGCGATCGCCGTGCGCGTGCGACGCGCCGCCATAGCCGCCGCCCGCTGATGACTTGCGGACCTGTCGGCATGACGGGCAGCGCGAGGGATTATTCATCAGCCCTTTTTGCTGATAGAATTCCTGCTCGCCCGCCGTGAAGATGAAGTCTTGCCCGCATTCGCGGCAACGCAGGGTCATGTCGGTAGCCAAGTCGGATAGCCCTTTCTTTCTGGCTGATGTCATCCCTGAGGGATCGTGACTCTTGCCTTGCTGTGCGTCTCATTTTATGCCGGGACGCTGGCATCACGGGACCAGTGATAGACTCTACCCAAGCAGGGGGAAGACACGATCGTACCAGGCCACCGTACTCTACGAGAGAGGCCTCGCTGTCGCGCGAGCGATCGGCGAGCCGCGCGTGTCAGTTGCTTGCCGCGTCTGACTCCGCGCTTTCTCTTGCGGCCAGTATACCATGAGCCTGGTCGCGTTTCAAGAGGGCGTGCATGCGCCAGCTCTGCAAGCGAGCGATCGCCCTTGCGTGGGGCATGCGATCACCTGGTTGGCGGGCGCACGGCGCGCGTGCGGACGAGCGTGGGGGCCAGCCCATCGTCGTCGGGTGCGCTGGCGCGCGCGCCAGGTGGGGGGGTCGCGGGGGCGGCCCGCCGCCTCTGGAAGTCGGCGAGCGCCACTGACGCGGCATAGGCTATGAGCATGAGGGGAATCCAATCAGCGGGAGCGCGCAGCCGATAGAATTCGTCATATGCGTCGGCGCCGATCAGCACGACATTCGCCAATGCCAGCAGCGATACTCCCAGCGCCACCAGCGTGGGCACGTCGCCGGGCCGCCGCCACGCGCGATAGAGCAGCCACGCCGCCAGCGCCACGAGCACCAGATAGCCCGCGTTTTCGATCCGCGCCAGAGCGTCGAGGGGAGCGATCCACCACGCGCTGGCGTCGATCGTGGCGTAATATTTCGGCTGGGCGTCAAGCGTCGCCAGCGCATCGGTGATCGCCGCTTTAGCAAAGCTCAGCGGATGATGCACCACGATGTACGTGGCATAAGCGCTCTCGCTGGCGTAATTGTTCGCGTCATACCCCTTGCCGGGGAAAGCGCGGGGAAAGTTCCACGGCTCGTATTGGCCGCGCTCGCGATACGCGATGGCGTCTTGACGCATGGCGGCGAGACTCGCGGGGACAGGGTCGCGCTCCAGATTATAGTGCAAGATCTTGCCGAACAGATTCACACTGGAAATGTACGAGATGCCCAGATAATGATTTCCGATGTCGTTCGCCACGATATAACCCGCGACCGCGCCATAGCTGACGGCCAGCACCAGCGCCACCGGACGCCAGGCGCGGCGCCAGGTGCCCAGACGCATGACGCGCCACGCCAGCACGGCGGCCAGCACCAGCGGCATGAAGAAAAAGAGCGGCCGCGTGAAGGTCAGCGCGACGGCGACCAGCGACATCCAGACGAGGATGTGGCGCTGACCAAGGCGCAGATACGACTCGAAGAGCACGAGCATCGTTACCAGCAGCCAGATCGAGAGCGTCTCAGAGAGGATGGAGCGCTCCCAGGCGAGGAACGACAGATTGAGCGCGACGAGCGACGCGGCGAGTGCCCCCGCCCAGCGCGCGCGACACACGCGCGTCGCCAGCACATAGATCTCGATGATCGACGCGACGGTGAGAGCAACTTGCGCAAAGAGAATGCCGGCATACGTGCCCCAGCCGGTGACGCCCAAGATCGCGGCCAGCACGACGCTATAGCCCGCCGCGCGATAGGGCGTGATGAGATTCGCGGCGAGGTGGGCGGCGCTGGCGAGATAGTCGCGGCTGTCGGGGAAGTAGCCGAGCGGCGCCGTCTGCGAAAGCATCGCCGCCTGACCCCAGGCACAGGCCACCAGCACGATAGCTAGCGCCCAGCGGTGCGGCCACACCCGCGCCGCGACGCGCCGCGCTCGCGCCGCCATCTCATCGCTCAGTCCGCTCCACACGTCGCGCCCCATTTCCGCCTCGCGAGCCTTCTCGTGATCACAGCTCTGATTCTAACGGATTCTGGTACGGCGTCAAGCAAGATCGCGACCTGTTCACCAAATCCTCTTGATCGCGTCCTTTGGAAACAGAGAAATATGCGTGTGTTGGGACACCCCACGCCCCAGCCTATGACGCGCCTCTCACCGGCGCGCGACCGCACGATAGCCGAGATCGGTGATGGCGCGGCGGGCGTCGGCGACAGCGGCGTGCTGCCGCACGACCAGGTGAGCGGGGCTGATGTCGCCGCCAGCGGCCCGGGTGCCGACCAGATCGTCCGCGCCGCAAGCGAGCGCCAGAGCGGCCAGCGTCGGCCCCGCGCCGGCATAGGACACGGCGACGTGCGTGCCACCGGGTAGCATCAGCCGCGCGAGAGCCACCAGCCGCATGAAGCTCTGACCGTCGCGCGAGCCGTCCGCGCCAGGGAGCGCGCGGCACTCGACGCTGCCGAGATCCAGATCCTCCGCGTCGCGCAAGAGGGCAAGCGGCGCGATGAGTTCAGCCGGGCGAGCGCCGGGCCGGGCGTAAATCGCTGCCGTCGTCGCCAGCCCCAGACGCCGCGCCGCCCGCATCACCCGCCGCCACGACTCCCACCCGATCTCAACGTCGCCGCGCGCCACAGCGCAGAGATCGTCGCCCTCCAGTCCTTGCAGGCCCGCGCGCCGCAACCGATCGAGCGCCACAGGGATCGCGACGCCGGCGCCTGTCGCCAGCTCGATGACCCACGAGGGCGTGAGGCCCGTGATGCGGGCATTCGGAGCCGCCGCCGCGACCGCGCTGATCAGCGCGCATACCGCGTCGAGCGGCATGCCGGCGGCACTCGCGCCCGTGAGCCTGATGCGCGTCGCGCCCCATTCCGTGGCGAGCGCCGCGCCCTCCGCCGCCTCGAAGGGCGTCAGGATGTAGCCGTCGCGGCTGGCGGGGTCGCAATGCTCCGCGCAGTCGTCGCAGCCCGCGCAGATATTCGTCAGCGTGACGGCGGCGTCGATCGCGTACGTCACGACATCCACCGGCCACAGGTCGCGGCGGCGTCGATCGGCCAGCGCGGCGAGATCGAGCGGCGAGGCCGTGCGCCAGAGCGCCAGTGCCTCAGCCGTCGCGAGCGGCGCGTCAGGAACGGCACGCAAGGGAGCGGGCGAGAGCTTCGTCAAAACGGTTGCCATTTCGGTGGAATCCTCAGCACGTCAGCGCCGACGCTGCGCAGCAACAACTGGCGCAAGCCGGGCAGCGCCGCTTCGAGCGGATCGGGCTGGCCCGTCACCAGCCAGCGCACAATGACTTCATTGATCGCGCCGAACCACGCGCACGCGGCGATGTCGGTGTCGAGCGGCGCGATGGCGCCCGCGCGCACCGCTTCATCCAGATAGGTGCGGATGAGCGTGATGAACTGGCCGCGCACCGCCATGATCTTCTCGTCGAATCCCTGGCCCAGGCCGACCGCCTCGACCAGCAAAATCTTGCTCAGCCGCCGGTGCCGCGCGAAGAGATCCAGCACCACGTGCAGCGCGCGGTCCACCCGCGTCACCGGGTCGGGCGCGTCGGCGATGGCGCGCTCGACGGCGGCGGCCAGGCGCGGCCCCAGCGCGTCAACCAGCGCCAGAAAGATGCTCTGCTTATTGGGGAAGTGGAAGTAGAATCCCCCCTTGGAAGTCTGAGCGACCGCCGCGATGTCATCCACCGCCGTCGCGTGATAGCCTTTGGCGGCGAAGACTTCCTCGGCGGCGTCGAGGATCCGCTGGCGCGTGGCGTCTTTGTCGCGCGGCATGGCGCGGCTGTGCGCCTGGGCTTGCGCCTGCGCGTCGATCGCGGAATGCGTGCGGCTGCTATTCTCTCGCGGCATCGGGCACCTCTCGATCGCTCCCAACAAACCGACTGACGAGTCGGTTTTCCGATCGGGATTATAGCGCCGGTGAGCGCGAGGGGTCAAGAGGTCTCGCGGCTGAAGCTAAACAAGCTGACCTTGCCGATCCGGACGGAGATCAAAAAGCCGCGAGAGGACCCGGCGTTGGGGGGAATTTCGCCCGCGAGCGGCATGCGTTTCGATCGTCTTGCCCGACTGCTGACGAGATGATCACAACAAAGACTCGCAACCATGCGGCGAATAGACACAGCCTGCCATCTTCACCGAATCTTCACCGAATCTTCACCAAAATTCACGGAAATTTCACCCGCCGCCCCCCTGATTTGTTCCACAAAGGGAGTACAATAACCCTGCTTAGTTCTGGTCAAGGCCAGGCGCGGGGATTGACCCGCGCGATGTGCGCGAAAGCTCATCGCGACCGAGCACGACTGAATTCGAAGGATGGCAGGTGAGTCTATGTCTAGCGCCGCTGGAGGTTTGGCGCTTCCTGGCGCCTCGCGCGCGCCCACCCGACGCTTGAGCTTCATGGAAAGCCTGTCGGTGCCCAACAGCGCGGCCCGCAATCTCATCTATTCCGCCACGTTTTGGGTGGCCATCACCGATTTGATGGGCCTGGTCACGTCGGCTGAGTTCGTCGATCCCGATCTCTTCGGCGGCATTCCCTGGCTCGAATTCGGGCGCATCCGCTCCATGCACGTCAACGGCGTGACGTTTTTGTGGCTGTCGATCGGCTACGCGGGCGCCTTCTTTTATATCGTGCCCAAGCTGTGCGGGCGCCCGCTCTATAGCGAGCGGCTCGGCAACATCACCATGATCCTCTGGAATATCTGGGGCGTCTTGTTGATGTGGACGCTGGGCGCGGGGCTTACCCAGGCCAGGGAGTACGCCGAAGCGATCTGGCCGCTCGACATCATGTTCCTCGTCATTCTCGGCCTGGTGGCCTATAACGTCTTCATGACGATAGCCACGCGCGTCGAGCCAAAGCTCTATGTGAGCTTGTGGTACATCATCGGCGCGCTCGTCTGGTTCCCCAACGTCTATGCCATCGGCAACGTCGTGTGGAACCCGCCCTATGGCTCGCTGCAAGGCATCAACGACGCCGTGTGGAACTGGTTTTACGGCCACAACATCCTCGGACTATGGTTCACGACGGGCGGTGTGGGCATCGCCTATTACCTGATACCAGCGATCACGCGCACACCCATTTACAGCCACCTGCTCTCGCTGGTCGGCTTTTGGACGCTCGGCCTCTTTTATACGATGGTCGGCCAGCACCACTTATTGCAAACGCCCACGCCGGGATGGCTCAAGACGGTGGCGACGCTCGGCTCGATCTCCCTCTTCATTCCGGTGCTGACCTTCATCGTCAACATGTTCATGACGATGCGAGGCAACTGGCAAAAGATCTATGAGAGTGTGCCGCTCAAGTTCGTCATCACGGGTGTCATATTCTACCTGATCACGTGCATTCAAGGTCCCTTCCAGGCGACGCAGAGCTTCAACCGGCTCATACACTTCACCCAGTGGATCATCGGTCACGCGCACCTCGCTCTGCTGGGGGCCTTCACGTTCATCTTGATGGGCGCGTGCTATTACATCATCCCGATCACGCTCGGTCGCAAGATCTATAGCGTGAAGCTGGCCGAGGCGCAGTTCTGGCTGATGACGCTCGGCTTCCTGGGCTTTTTCATCAGCTTGCAAGTCGCCGGCTTGATTCAGGGCGCTTGCTGGATGACCACCAACCACTCGGTGTATTGGTGCTTGACGGCCATTCGCCCGTATCTCATCGCGCGGTCGGTGGGGGGCGCGCTGATGGTGACTGGCGGATGGATTCAGATCTACAACTTGTATAAAACCGCGACGGCGGGTGAATACATCACCGCGCCGCCACCGGCGGCAGCCGAAGCCGGCGGCATGTGAGCGTTTCCCGGCCTGATGGGTGGCTGCCCCTGAGGGTGACATCCATCGGGCCGTTCGCGCGAGAGAAAGGGATGGGCAGACATGACTCAACCGCCCGCTGGCTCGAATCCACCGCGTCGCAAAACCATCCGCCCAGGCCGCGCCGAGTTTCGCAATGTCTGGCCGATGGCCGTCATTGGCGGCCTGTGGGTCGTCGTCATCTATGGCATTCTCATCTATGAATCGCTCTTTCAGTTGCCGCTACTCGCCAACACGCACTGATGAGCCTAGCCGTCATCAACGTCGATCAGTCAGCGACCCCACGCCTGAAGGCGGGGGCTTGCTTCGGTAAGCTCCGATGCTGACCAGTCCCCAGGCTTCGGCCTGGCAGTCGTTAGCGAAGAATGCATAGGCACTCCGGGGTGGCTTTCCAGCCTCGGACCCTGCGGTGAGCCGTTAAACTTCCGAGATGGGGTTTCAATCGCAGTGCGGCTCGCGAATCAAGGAAACCTTCGCCTAACCAGGACGAGGAAAACTTTACCCGCGCGAGCGGAGATTCTTAGGAGTTGGTTATGTCCTTCGTTTTCGTAGTAGACCAGCACAGAAAACCACTCGACCCCGTGCATCCAGGCAGAGCGCGATACCTGCTCACGTCGGGCCATGCCGCCGTGCTGAGAAGATATCCCTTTACTCTCATCTTGAAGGAGGCCAAACCAGATGCCGAGCCGGCACCATTACGGGTTAAGATTGATCCTGGCTCCAAAACGACCGGGTTAGCCGTGGTCAACGATACCACAGGTGCTGTACTATGGGCTGGGGAATTGAGTCATCGGGGAGACATGATCAAAGAGGGCTTACGGAAACGGGCAGGAGTCCGGCGCAGTCGTCGCCAGCGGCATACCCGCTACCGCCAACCACGATTTGCGAACCGCACTCGCCCCAAAGGGTGGCTGGCTCCATCCCTGAAAAGCCGGGTCGATAACGTGCTCAGCTGGGTGGCGCGGATACGTCGCTGGTGTCCCATTGGGGCTATCAGTATGGAACTCGCTCGGTTTGACCCACAAGCTCTCGCCAATCCAGAGATAGCGGGGGCGGAGTACCAGCGGGGCACGTTGTTTGGTTACGAATTGCGCGAGTATCTGTTGGAGAAGTGGGGACGGCAATGTGCCTATTGTCACCAGCGGAATGTTCCTTTGCAAATGGAGCATATCGTGCCCAAGGCACGCGGCGGCACGAACAGAGTCACGAACCTCACTGTGGCGTGTGGTCCTTGTAACACCAAGAAGGGTACCCGGACGGCAGAAGAGTTCGGTTTCCCGCAGATCCAGGCCCAAGCCCAGAAGCCGCTCACCGATGCTGCCGCTGTCAACAGTACAAGATGGGCACTGTATGAGCAACTGAAGGCGACCAGGCTATCAGTGGAAACAGGAACCGGAGGGAGAACGAAGTTCAATCGCTCCATTCGGGAGATTCCGAAAACCCACTGGCTGGATGCCGCCAATGTGGGAGCCTCAACACCAGGAACAGTCCATTGGCAAGGCGTGCATCCTTTGCTCATCGTGGCAAAAGGGCGGCAAGATCGGCAAATGTGCCATGTCAATACGATCGGCTTTCCGGTGAGCAAGGCAAAAGGGGGAAGTCGGGTGCAAGGATTTACGACTGGGGATATGGTACGAGCGATTGTGCCAGCGACGAGTAAGAAAGTGGGCAACCTATGTTGGACGAGTCGCGATCAAGTCTGATGGCAATTTCAAGATCACAGGAGCCACTGGCATGGTGGAGGGGATTCACGCTCGCTATTGCACCGCGATCCATCGCCATGATGGCTATGGATATACAACAGGAAAGGCGGCGCTTGCTCCCCATGTCTAAAGCCAGGGGCCTCCGCGCCAATTTTAGGTGAAGGGAGCCTCGCTCACATGCGCATGACGCTCGGCTCAACCGTCGTCGGCGCCGCCATCGTCGTCTTTAGCGTGATTTTCGTGGTGGTGGCGATGCCCGTATTGGTGTTCCATCCGCAGCCGTCTGATGTCGCGGAACCCTACACCGCCGCGCAGCTGCACGGGCGTGAGGTCTATATGGCCAACGGCTGCTTCTATTGCCATAGCCAGTACATCCGGCCGCAAGACTGGAATCAGCCCGGCGTCGCGGATTCCAACGGTCGCGTGGCGCAGGCTGGTGACTATGCCTATCAGCAGACGCTGATGCTCGGCCAGCACCGCAATGGCCCTGACCTTTCCGAAGAAGGCGGCGTGCACCCGGACGACTGGCAGCTGGCGCACTTTTTCGATCCGCGCTTCGTCAATCCGAAATCGATCATGCCGGAGTTCTCGTACCTGTGGACGACGGATTCCAGCGGCAACGTGACACCGACGCAGGATCTGCTCGATCTCATCGCCTACGTGCAAAACCTGGGCGGCAAGCTGGCCGACGAGCGCTATGCCGAGCAACTCTCGCAAAAACAGCTCTTCGTCAACGCCCTCAGCGCGCCCGCGAACCCGAACATCCCCGGTGACGTGTCTGGCCAGTTGAGCGACACCAACCAAAAAGCGCTGCTCTCGGTCGTGCCGCAACACTTCTGGACGCTGCTTGACCCGGTGCCCGCCGACGATCGATCGCTGATCGACGGCAAGACGATCTTTACCACCAACTGCATCGGCTGTCACGGCGTGCACGGCGACGGCCAGGGGCCAGCGGACGCCTTCCTCAACCCATTCGCCTACAACTTCACCAACAAAAACAACATGACCGACGGCGTGAGCACCAGCCCAGGCTCGCTCTACGAGCACATTCTGTATGGCATCAAAGGCACGGCCATGCAGCCGTTCGGCCAGGACCTCACCGTGCAAAACATCTGGGACGTGGTGAACTTCCTGTATACCGTCCCCAATGGCGGGCTTGAAACCGCCGAGCCGACAATGGATCAATTCATTCAGTGGCATCCGACGCCAGAGCTGCTCGCTTTGGCAAGCTCACCACAGGCGAGTAGCTCGCAGGGATCGAGCCAGCTCTTGACGCCGACTCCGATCGCGTATCGCGATCCGCAATCGTCGTCTTACGGTCCCAAAGGCTGATCGTCGGGCCGGGGTGGGCCGGTCTCACCCCTTTCCCCTCTCTCGCCTGATCGCGAGAGAAGTCGCACACGATACGTCAGGACGTGATTCTGTGGCAAACAAACATCCGCTCATCACCTTGCGGCGACAGGCGACCCTCGTGGGCCTGGCTCTGGTGGCGACGCTCGCCGCGACGACGCCCGCGCTGGCCGACGATCGCCCCGACGGCGCGGAGTTGGCGACCGCTGGCGCGATGATGATCGTCATCGTGATCTTTTTCATCGCGGCGGGGCTGGCCGTCTGGTGGTCGTGGCAAAACGGCGAGCTGGAAGAGCCGGAAGAGATCAAGTATCAGATGCTGGCGATGGTCGAAGACGAAGAAGACTTTTGGGGCCTGGGCACCCACGATCGTGACGACGAAGAGGACGACGCGGTCGAGACCCCGCGCGGTTTTTTGCCGCGCCCGTCAGCCGGCTAAGCCAGAAGAGGAGCGCGCAACATGGCTCATCGTGGCACGACGCTCGCGCGACCCGCGCCCAAAGCTCCGCTGCCCGCTGGCGGCGCTGTCGCCAGGGGCCGCAAGCGCACGCGCTGGCGGCGATTCGTCAGGTTTTGCCGGCGCTATCGCGAGATCATCATGATTGTCCTGGTCATCCTGATGAGCCTGGCCTTTCTGGGGTACGGCTTTTTGCACGCCATCGCCCTCGAATCGCTGCACCCCAGCTGGTTCGGCAACGGCTTTTAGCGCGCCGCGCGCATCACTCGAGAAAGGTGGGACACTCGCCATGCCTGGAGCGGAAGGTCGTACCGGATGGCCATGGAATGCGTTGCCCTGGCAATTCAACTGGGGCTTTGTGATCATCGAGCTTGCCCCCTATCTGATACTCCTCTCGGTGATCTTCTTCGGCGCCTGGGCGAACCGGCTGCGCATCTTTCGCCGCCGCCGCGCCACCGCCGTCGAGAATTTCGCCGGAGCCGTGACCGAGAGCACCGGTCCGATTCCTTACGTGGTCCTCGGCCTCTGGATCGTCGTCGCGATCGCCGTGATCATCTATACGATCAACAACAGCATCTTTGGCGAGCAATACTAGCCTCGCGCGGCCCACGAGAGGAGCACGCAGCACATGTCACGTACCATCCAGATGTCGCCCTCGCCAGAGACGCCGGGCGATGAGAGCACGGTTGAGGTCGAGGTCACGCCTGTTACCTGGCAGACCTGGTTCTGGATCTTGCTGATGGCGTTTTACATTATCGCGACGGGCGTCGGCCTCTATTTCGCGATGGGCAATTCGTATGTCACCGTGCCCCAGGGCACCTGGCCGCTGCGCTAGCGCGACGGAAGTGAGGTTCCGATGTCTTTCGTTCGCACCATCACCTACACCTTTCCTTACGAGCGCATCGGTGATTTGCAGCAGGGCACCGAGCTGTGGCTGCGCCTGGTCTCGGCCAACAAGCTGATTTGTCAGGAAAGCGAGGGCATGCTCGACACCGGCGTCTGGGTGCGCCAGCTGCCCGACGGCGCCTTGCAGGTCGTCAGCTATTCCAAGTGGTACAGCATGGAGGATCTCAGCTCGTTTGGCAACGACCCCGACGTGAAGCACCACGAAGCGAAGATCGGCGAGGTGTCGTCCGTGGCGCCCCCCGTGGTTGATGCCTATGAAGTCATGAGCTAGCGCGGCAAGAGAGAGCAGCGAGGAGCACGCATGGATATTTACAGCCCCGGGCTGATTTATGGCTGGGAAATCTGGGTCGGGATCATCCTGGCGGTCGTCATCCTCTATTTCGGCATTCGCGCGACGCGCAAAGACACCCACCGGCGCCAGCGCAACGCCGCCATGTCGGCCAGCGCCAGGCCCGGCGCGAAAGCCCCACCACGCTCGACGGACGAAAGAGAGACACACTGATGGACGCCCCCGTCTGGAACAACGATCTGCTCTATCTCAAAGAGAGCATCCTCACCCTGGTCGTGACCGCCATCCTCATCGGCGTGTGCTTCTATTACAGCCGGCGCTCTGACCGGCGCCGCGCGCTGCGCTTGCAAAGGCAGGGCGACAGCGCGGCCAGACCGGCGCCCGCGTCGCGCGACCCATCCCATCCTCGTTGAGCGAAAGAGAGATAGCAGCCGTGGCATCATCATCGCATAAGCGTCGCAAGCGGCCCAGCAGCGCCGCGCGGGCGATACGCGCGCCCTCACCCGACAGGCGCTCCGGCGGGCAGTCCGGTGTCATCGCATCGCCCGCGCTGGCGATGGCTTCCGCGCCGGCCACGAGCGCGGCCATATCCGGCGACACCGCCCCCAAAACACACTGGGGCGATCGCCTGATGTCCAGCCTCCAGTCCATTCAGCGGCCAGGGAGCGGGCACCCGTGGCCGCGCTGGCGCAAAATCGCCACCTGGCTGGTCATGATGATGCCCGCCTATGCGATCGTCATCTATGTCATCGGCTTTTTCTACTTCTTGCCCGCCGAGCTGAAAGGCGTGGGAATCAACGGCTCGCTGCCCGCCAACTCGCTCATGGTCGTCAACGGCATGCGGGTGCCCGACCACGAAGGCATCTTCGCGCAGACCGACATCAAGGGCAAAGTCACGATCAACGAGGTCGATCAATTCAACTCGCGCGCGCTGACACCGCCGGTGCAGGATCAGCTGGTGCTCACCTCCGCTCAGCTCCAATACGTGCTCGTGCGCCAGGCGCAGGTGGACGTGCCGCAAGCGTATCAGATCTTTCGCATCGGCAACGGACCCGACCAGCTGGTGGCGACGGTCAACGTGCACGTGCCCGCCCCCGGACTGGCGGTGATCGCCCTGTCGATGCCCAAGGGGCAAGCGTGGGCGTCCGGCTCGTATATGATCGTCGTTCCTGAATCCGGCCTGGACGAAGGACAGTTCTGGAGCTTCTTCACCATCAGCTGAGCGAGAAAGGAGCCGTCCTCCCATGCGCCCTATTTTCATCACCTTCGAAGCCGGGCTGACCATTTTGTGGTTCTGGTTCGCGGCCAACACGTTCGATCTTTTCATCCAATATCAGCACAACCCTTACATGGAAACGCCCGACTACGGCACGGCCATCGGCGGCGCGCTCTTTCTCGCCCTTGGGCTGTTGACGCTGGGCATGTTGGTGAACGAGTTTTTCGACTTCATGCGCCGCCGCTTCAACATCGAGCTGAACCCCCTGCGCCGGCTCGCCCTGGCGGCAGCCGCCGCGGACGCCGCCGAGGATAATAACGACGACACGGCGGGCGATCCCTCCCAGGAGTAACCAGGCGATGTCCACCTCACTCACGCGGCCAGGCGCCGGCCCGGTCACGCGCGCCCGCCTCACCCGCTCGCGCGCGGTCGTCAACCGCGACGACGAGCGCATGTACGTGCGCTTTTACGCCGCGGCCGCCATCGGCCTCGTGCTCGGCGGCATTCAAGGCGTGATCCAGCGGCTGCCAGGGATCTCAGACTGGCTCTATGCCGCGGGGTATGGTGGGCACCTCATCACCAACCTGGCGCAAACGCACATCATCATGGTCGGCGCGGGCACGCTCACGCTGACGGCCACGATGTATTACCTGCTGCCGCGCCTCTTGAACCGCCCGCTCTACTCGCAGTCACTGACGCGCTGGTCGTTCTGGTTCACGGTCGTCGGCGTGTACGGATTCTATTTCGTCATGCTGATCGAGGGCCTCGTGCTGGGCAGCGCCGTGACGCACAACGTCCCCTACGACACGGCGCGGCGCGTGCTGGGCGTGTGGTACGACCTGCCGACGGGCCTGGCCGGCGGCATCATGGGCGTCGGCTATTGGCTCTTTGTCGCCAACATCTATCTCACCACGCGCGGCCCCAAGAGCTGGAAAGGCCCCGAATCCTTCATCGTCAAATACATCTTTCTGGGCACGACCGGCCTTTTCATCGGCACGTTGCAGGGTTTCTATCAGATCTTGCCCTGGTCGGTCAATTTCATTCGCGCGACGGGCCTGGCCGGCGAAGAGATCGACCCTGTGGCGCACGCGCACATCAACATGGTCTGTGGCGTGGCGGTCACGCTGATGGGCATGAGCTATTACATCTTGCCGCGCATGCTGGGCAAGCCCATCTGGAATCTGAAGCTGGCGCGCGTCTCGTTCTGGCTCACCGCCATCGGCGTCATCGGCTTCTGGCTGTCGCTCATCTTCCTGGGCATCACCGAAGGCAACATCATGCTGGGCATCATGCGCGACAGCAACGTGACGGTCGATGCCGCGTATTATATGGCCGTCGCTCGCGTGGGCATCTGGCACAACCTGTTGCGCGCCGGCTTTGGCACGATCATGGGCATTGGCTTCTGGTCCTACATCCTTATCATCTTCAAGACGTTTCGCGGCCAGCCGAGCGCCAGCGCCTACCCCAAGCGGCTCGTCGCGGGCGATGTCGCCGTGCCTCCGCCAGACAAAGACTCGCGCTTCAATAGCTACTTTTTCCTGGCGACGACCATCGCCATGCTCATCGGCACCATCCAGGGCGTGATCCAGATCTTGCCCTTCGCCAGTAATTGGCTCGACGCGGCGGGGCAGGCGGGCGATATGATCACCCCGCTGGCGCACGCGCAGATGAACATCGTGGCCAGCGTGGGCTTTGGCTTGATGGGGCTGGTCTATTTCACGCTGCCCAAGCTCTCCGGCAAGCCGTGGATGAGCCTGCCGCTCATTCGCGTCTCGCTCGTGCTCATGATCGTCGGCATCAGCATGTATTACGTCTCGCTGCTGACGCTGGGCTTCATCGAGAGCGTGCGCGTGCATCAGCTGCTCGCCGCCGGCGGCCACAACGAGCTTGACGCCTTCAACATCGCGCGCGCCGAGGTCGGGTGGGCGCATCCCTTCTGGCTGTCATTCTCCAACGTCTTCCTCGCGGCGGCGTACATCACCTACGCGGCCAACGTGCTGCTCACTCTGGGCCCCGAAAACCTGCGCGGCTCGGCGGCGGACGGCGTCTTGCGCACGATTTATCTGCTCGACGGCGCGCTCAACGTCGCCAAGCGGCAAAAAGTCAGCGCCATGCGGTCGTTGCGCCTGCGCGCGGCGCGCACGTTCTTCGTCGAGCTTGGCATGGGCTGGTTCGGATTCATGGGCGCGGGCTGGCTCACGTCGGGGCGGCTGGCGCTGGGATTCAGCCTCTTCTTTACCTGGTTTACCGGGTGGATCATGTACGTCGAGTGGAACCTGACGACGCAGAATCAGGTCAATGGGCCAGATTTTGGCTTCGTGCTGCCGATGCTGCCGCTCTATTTCGGGCTGCCGATCGTCTCGGCCAGCTGCGCCACCATCACCTATCTGCGCCGTGGCCTGCGCCGCCGGCCCAAGGTGGCCCCGACGCCCGTCACGATCGTCGAGTCGTCCGCGCTGCTCATTGACGAAGATGCTACGCCGGCCCCCGCCGAGCCAGTCACCGCCGAGCCAGAGCCGGCGGTTGAAACCGCGCCTTTGGGCGGTCTGCGGACCGCCGCCAAGCCGGTGCGACCGGTGCGACCCACCTACGTGGACTAGGACGAAATCCAGCCGGCGCAGGCCGACTTCGCGGCAACCGTAAGGTGCCCCCAGGCGCGCAAGATCTCTTGCAATCTTGCCGCCGGCCTCCCTTGCCTGCCGGTCACACATGGGCTATGCTGTGCGTGTGAAGTGTCACACACACCTGTCCGTAGTCCCCAGGCGTGAGAGGAGCAGCCCCATGAGTGCGCCACGCGTGTTCGTGAGCCACAGCCACAAGGACGACGCGCTGACCACCCGCCTCGTCGCCGATCTGCGCGCGGCGGGCGTCGTGGTCTGGGTCGACGTGGCCGATATGCAGCACGGCGACTTCATGCAGCGCATCAATGAGGCGCTGACGCAATGCGAGTGGCTGGTGCTGGTGCAGACACCCAACTCGCTCGCGTCGCCCGCCGTGCGCACCGAGGTGGGCGCGGCGCTCAACCTGGTCTGGCAGCAGCGCATGCGCGACGTGATTCCCTTCATCGCCGCGCCCTGCGACCCGCGCGACGTGCCGCCGATGTGGAGCACGCTGCATCACTACGACGCGACCATCGACGGCTACGAGGCGGCGGTGGCGAAGCTCGCGCGCGCATTGGGCATCGCGTCCCCAGGCATCGTGACGTCCCCGCCGGCCCAAGCCGCGCCGCACGCGCCACCCCCGCCAGTCGTCTCAGCCGCGCCGGACCTGCCCGGCGTGGCGTCGCGCCAGCTCTTGCCCCGGCGGCTGACCGAGCTGAGCTTTGCCGCGCGCGCCGTCAACGGCGTGGAGGTGGTCGTGCCGCCGTTGCGCGCGGCGCCGGCGGGCGATTTCATCATGGGCAGCGACGTGACGCGCGACAAAGACGCGCAAGTGAGTGAGACGCCGCAATACCTGACGCCGATCGAGCGGGCGTATCAGATTGGCGCGTACCCCGTCACGGTGGCGGAGTACGCCTGCGCGGTGCGCGCCAAAGCCGTGCGCGAGCCACAAAAATATGGCAACGTCGATTGGGCGGCGCAACAGGCGCGGCTCGACCACCCGGTGGTGCGCGTGTCGTGGAACGACGCGGTGGCCTATATAGCGTGGCTGGCCAAGACGACGGGCCAGCCGTGGCGCCTGCCCACCGAGGCGGAATGGGAGAAGGCGGCGCGTGGCGCCGATGGGCGCATCTATCCCTGGGGCGACACGTGGGACGCCCGCCGCGCCAACACCAGCGACGGCGGACCCAAGACCACGACGCCGGTGGGGGCGTATGCGGACAAAGGGGACGCCAGCCCTTATGAGTGTCATGACATGGCGGGGGACGTGTGGGAGTGGTGCAGCTCGCTCTACCAGTCGTATCCGTACAAAGCAGACGACGGGCGAGAGAATCTAGATTCGACTAAAAGTAGAGTGCTGCGTGGTGGCTCCTGGCTCATCACTCCCAGGTACGCGCGCGCGGCCTGCCGCGACGGCGACGATCCGGTCAACCTCGGCTACTATAGGGGCTTCCGGCTCGCTCGTGGCGCGGGGGCTGGTTCATCATAGGTCAAAGATTCTAAATTCTATTTTCTCTTCACTCCCATGTGAAACACCTCTTGCTCTTGGGCACATATCGACATGAGTCTGGGGAGACTCGCGCGCAGCGCGATCGCGGTTTTTTGATTTTGAGGTGATGGCGGCGTGAAAGCGCCGGGAGCGTGGAAGCGACACCGCGATCAGGCCGCGAAGGCGGCTCGCACCGGTCGCACCGGCTTCGTCAACCCAGGCGCGGCTTCCAGCCGCCGGCCCCCATCGCGCCGGGCGACGCCGCCGGGGGAAAGATTGATAGTGATCTTGCCCCGGCTCGAAAAACAGAGCCGCTCCGGGCTGCTGCCGGGGACGAGTGCCGGCCCCGTCACCACATGCCCGATGGGGCCTAGCCCGCGCAGGCGGGTCGCACCGGTCGCACCGGCTTTGCGGCCCGCAGGCCCAGAGGCGCGGTTTCAACCGCCGGCTCAACCGCCGGCTGACCCTTCATCCGCCGATCCGAACATCACACGAGGAGTGAATCACCACCGTGCGCGAGCATCACACCGCGGCGATCACCTGGTTTCAGTTCGAGTCCTTCGCGCCGCTGGGCAATCTGGTGACGCACGGCGTCTTCGCGCGACTGGGCGGCGTCAGCCCCGCGCCTTACGACTCCCTCAACACGGGCCTGTCGAGTGGCGACAGCCGGGAGGCCGTGCGCGAGAATCGCGCCCGCGTCGTCGCCGCGCTGCCCGATCATCCCGCGCTGGTGACGACACATCCCGTGCATGGCGCGCGTGTCGTCGAGATCACGCCCGCCACGCCGGCGACCGAGCGCGAGGGCGCGCTGGTGGTGGACGCCAAAGCCGACGCTATGATCACCCGCATGCCCGGCAGAGGGCTGTTTTGGGGCTATGCCGATTGCACGCCGGTGCTGCTCGTCGATCCCCGCCACGAGGCGATCGGCCTGGCGCACGCCGGCTGGCGCGGCACCAGCGAAGGCGTCGCGCCCGCCACCATCGCCGCGATGACGGAGCGCTACGGCACGGATCCCGCCGATCTCTGGGTGGGGCTTGCGCCGGGCATCGGCCCCTGCTGCTATGAGGTGGATTCCCCGGTGCGCGCGGCCTTTGACGCGCACCCGCTGGCCGGGCCGAACGCCGTCTTCGCGAGCGTCGTGGTGCCCGACGGCGCGGGCGGCGAGCGGCACTCCACGCGGCTGGATGTCGCGGCGTCGAACGTCGCGCAGTTGCGCGCGGTGGGCGTGCCCGCCGATCACATCGAGACGAGCGGCGTCTGCACCGGCTGCCGGCGCGATCTCTTTTTCTCGCATCGCCGCGAAAACGGCCGCACGGGTCGCTTCGCCGTGGTCGTCGCCCTGCGCTGAGTCGTGCTGTCGCTCGCGCGAGGGCGCGTGGCGTCAATTACTGATCAGGCCGGCTCGCCGATTGTTCGTCGCCAGGGTCCGCCGTGGGCGCGATGCTCCGGGCGGCACGCTTCACGGCGGCGAGCAGAGCGTCGAGCGAGATTGGCTTGTTGACCACCGTCACGTGCAGCTGTGACAGCGCCCTGGCGAAGCCCATCGTGATCGTCTCGTCGCGCAGCACCATCAGCACATAGGCGTGGCGCGCCGCCCCCGGTTGCGTGGCGGCTTCGCGCAGCACGGCGGCGCCGTCCCAGCGGGCATAAGTGAAATCGAGCATGACGATCAGCGGCTCGGCGCTGTCGCGCAGCTGCGCGAGAGCCGCTTCTTTCGTGGTTGCCTCGCGCACCACATAGCCCGCGCCGGCAAAGAGCGTGCGCAACACGTCGCGCGAAGAAGCGTCGTCGTTGGCTATCAAGACGGTCGTCATCGCGCTGCTCTCTTTCCGGCGCTCGTCGCCGCGTAGGGTGATGCGCCTACTGATCCCAACTTTAAAAACTGAAGAAATTGAGTGGGGACACCCCGCACCCCGGCAGGGGCATGCTGCCCCTGGCACCCCTGCCTGTTGGCATAATACGATCAGCGTAAGGCATGGTGTCTTGATCTGTCAAGCTGATCGTGACGCGAGATTCGACTCTCGCTCTTGACATCGTGCCCTGCGCGCGCTTATGTAATAAGAGGAACCTCTACAAACGAACATGCCGATGCAACGGGAGCTCGGGCAGCCGGGCTGAGAGGGCGGGCGACGCCGCCGACCGTAGGAACCTGATCTGGGTAATGCCAGCGCAGGAATCGCAACGAATCCGTCTCTCTCAGCACCTGCCCGCGCGGGTGCTTTTTTATGGCCCCGCCACACGAGAGAGGCAGACAACAGATGATCAGCGCCAGGGGCGCGCCCCAGACAACCGCTCACGCGACGCCGCCGGCCACCGGCTGGATTCTCGAAGCGCGCGACGTCAGTCAGCATTTCAGCGGCGCTGACGGCCGCGCCGTCGACGCGCTCGATCGCGTGTCGCTGGCCGTCGCGCCCGGCGAATTCGTCAGCGTCATCGGGCCGAGCGGCTGTGGCAAATCGACGCTGCTCAACATCCTGGCGGGGCTTGACGCGCCCGACGAAGGCGCCGTCTGGCTGAATGGGCGGGTGACGCGCCCGCGCGAGCGCCTGGGCCAGGTGGGACTCATGCCCCAGCGCGATCTGCTCTTGCCCTGGCGCACCGCCCTCGACAACGCCGTCGCCGGCCTCGAAGTGCGCGGCGTCAAGCGCGGCGAGGCTCGCGAGCGCGCCCGCGCCCTCTTCGACCGCTTCGGGCTGGCTGAGTTCGAGGCGGCGTATCCTTATGCGCTGTCGGGCGGCATGCGCCAGCGGGTGGCTCTCGTGCGCTCCGCGCTGGCGGCGGGGCCGGTGCTGCTGCTGGATGAGCCGTTCGGCGCGCTCGACGCCATCACGCGCGCCGGGCTGCACGCCTGGCTCGTCGAGGTCTGGCGCGAGCTGGGCCAGACGATCCTGCTCGTCACCCACGACGTGAATGAGGCCATCATCCTTTCCGATCGCGTCGTCGTGCTCTCGCCGCGTCCCGGCCACGTGCGCGCCGAGATCGGCGTCGAGCCGCCCCGCCCACGCGACGCCAGAGTCCAGGCTGGCCCGGCTTTTGGCGAGCTGCGACAGCGCATCATGAGCGAGCTGGAGGTGACATCGTGAGCGCGCCGGCTTCGACGATTGCCGACCGGGCGCGAGCGTGGCTGGCGCCGTGGCAAGCTCTGGCGCGCGGCTGGCGTCCGCGCGCGCTGGCCGGCCAGGTGATCGCGCCGGCGATCGTCCTCTTCATTCTGCTCGCCGCCTGGCAGATCTATGCCACCGTCGGCCACGTCAACAGCTTGCTGCTACCGACACCGCTGCACGTCGCCCAGGTCACGCGCGCCGACTGGCCCGCGCTCGAGCCGGCGCTCATGGTCACGCTGCGCGAGACGATCATCGGCTTCGCCTGGGCGTTTGGGCTGGGCGTTGCGTTTGCCGCGCTGCTCGACCTCGCGCCGCTGGCCAGGCGAGGCATCTATCCCCTCCTCGTCGCGTCGCAGAGTGTGCCGCTCATCGCCCTCGCGCCAATCTTGCAGCTCTGGTTCGGCATCACGCTGACCGCCAAAGTGATCGTCATCGTCCTCTATTGCTTTTTCCCCATCACCGTCGCCAGCCTGGACGGCCTGGCCGCGACCGACCCCGAGATGGTCCGGCTCTATCGCGGCTTCGGTGCGTCGCGATGGCAGATCTGGCGGCTGGTGCGGCTGCCCAACGCGCTGCCGTCGCTCTTTTCGGGCCTGCGCATCGCCATCGCCTACAGCGTCGTCGGCGCGATCTTCGGTGAATATGTCGGCGCCTATCAGGGCGTCGCGGTCTATATGCAGGCCAAACAGCACGCATTTCGCATCGATCTCGTCATCGGAGCCGTCGCCGTTACGGCGTTCGCCAGCATCGCGCTCTTTTTGGGCGTCATGCTGCTGGAGCGGCTCGCCATTCCCTGGTTTTTCGCCGAGCGCAAGAGCAAGAGCGCGGCATGACCCGCTACGCTCACTATCTCAACACAGGGAGCAATTCGCATGTCACGCGCACTATCTTGGCGGCGGGCCGTCCTGCCGCTGCTCATCCTCGTCGCGCTCGTCGCCACCGCTTGCGGCGGGGCCAGCCCGGAGGCGACGGGGCCAAACGGCAAGCCGCTCACTCCCGTCAAGATCGCCCTCGACTGGACGCCCAACACCAACCACACAGGCATCTTCGTGGCACTGCAAAATGGCTATTATCGCCAGCACGGCCTGGATGTGACACTGGTGCCCTATGGCTCGACGTATCCTGAAACGCTGGTGGCGACAGGCCAGGCCGATTTCGCCGTCAGCTTCGAGGAATCCGTGGCCATCGATCGCGCGCAAGGCCAGCCACTGGTCTCGATCGCGGCGATCATTCAGCACGACACGTCCGTGATGGCCACGCTGGCGTCGTCGGGCATCACGCGCCCGCGCGACTTCGTGGGCAAGCGCTTCGCCAGCTCGGGCGACCCCGCCGAGCGCGCGGTCATCGATCTGATGGAGGTCAACGACGGCGCGACGACCACCGGCTATCAGTCGATCTCGGTGAATAACGCCGACGTGTCGGCGCTGGTGTCGAATCAAGCCGATTTCGTGTGGATTTATCAGGGCGTCGAGGGGATTCAGGCGCAAGACAAAAACATCAAGCTCAATCTCATCGCGCTCTCTGATTACGGCGTGCCGGACTTCTATTCGCCGGTGCTGATCACCAGCCAGAGCGAGATCGCGCGTCACCCCGACGTTGTGCGCGCCTTTGACGAAGCGACCGCCGAGGGCTATGCCTTCGCGGTCAAGAATCCCAGCCAGAGCGTCGATCTGTTGCTCAAGGGCGCACAGGCGCTCGGCGGCACGCTCTTTGACTCACGGCAAGAGGCGCTCGACAGCCAGGTGTGGCAGAGCCAGCACTACACCGCCGACGCGAAATGCTGGGGCGAGCAACAGCTGTCGGTCTGGACGAACTTCCCGCGCTTGCTCTATCGCGTCGGCGCGCTGACCGACGCCAACAACAAGCCGCTCACCGCCGAGCCGGACTATAGCGCGGCTTTCACCAACCAGTATTTGCCACCGTGCTAAGTGGCGTGTCGCCGGATCTCAGGCAAGCGGGACTATGTCCGCTCGGAATCAATGCCCGCCTGGTGGGCGGCTTGCTCCAATTTTGGATGCACGATCAACAGCGGCATGGTGCTATGGCGCACGATATGATCGGCGACACTGCCCGCCAGCATGCGCTCGAGGCCAGAGCCGCCATGTGTGGCCAGCGCCACCATGTCACAGTCATGCTCCAGCGCCACCTGCTCGATCCGCTCCGCTGGCGCGCCATAGGTGATGCTTTGCGCTGTCGGCACCCCCTGTCGCTCTAGTCGCGCTCTGATCACAGTGAGGTACTCATCAGCGCTGGCTATCGTCCTGTGAATGTCATTCTCCTCGTCCGAGAGGGAGGGTATCACCTGCACAAGCCTGATGGATCCCTTGAGCGCGCGAGCCAGCAGGGTCGCGGGGGGCAGCGCTTGCTCGGCCAGCTCTGAGCCGTCGAGCGGCACCAAGATGGTGAATGGCTTGTGGCGAGGCGCGCCCGCGAAGGCCTGGCCATCAACGCGCAGGATGACCGTCGGCACTTGCGACATGGCGGCCAGCTCATGCGCCACACTCCCAAGCATCGCACGCATGAAACCAGTGCGGCCGTGACTGGTCAGCACGATCAGATCGACATGCAGATTCCGCGCTTCTTCCGCGATAGTCGTCTCGATCGTCCTGCTGGTCGTCACCACATGGCTTTCGACCGCGAGATGCTCAAGGGTTGGACGCAGCTCAATCTCGCGCAGATAATCATTGCTGGCTTCAACCGTCTGATTCAATACTTGAACGGGATACGGCTCGTTGCCCGCAAATACCGCGACCGGTATCTCGACCGCCCGCAACAGCACCAGGCATGCCGGCATCGGCATGCCCCGCGCGATCTCAGCCGCCGGTCCAAGCGCGAACTCGGCACGCTCCGAGCCGTCGAGGGGAACCATGATGCGCATCTTCCCGCTCCTTTGCGATTCGTGTAACACTCATCTATTGGTAAGCTTGCGCGCCGCGCGTCACATCTCGCGCAAGAAGATGCCGGCGCCGCTCACACTCTCGTCACAGCTGTGCCCGCTCAAGAACTCTCCGCTTGCCACCAGCGTGCTCCCATTGTGAGTTTTCCCGCATCGCTCGTGATGGGCGCGAGAGGTTGGCAGTGTACGCTTAATGACGTTAATGACGACAGGAAACATCAGGCAGACACACAGGAGGAACATACCATGGCATCACTTACCACGACACAACTGCTCGATCTCAGCGGGCAGAGCGCGATCGTCAGCGGCGGCGCGGCGGGCATTGGCCAGGCCATCGCCTCTCGACTGGCCGAAGCCGGGGCCGCGGTCATGATCGCTGACATCAACGGCGAGGCGGCGCAAGCGAGCGCCACGACTCTCAACTCCCAGGGCCTCAAAGCGCGGGCTATGCGCGCGGATGTCAGCCAGGTCGCTGACAATCAGGCTGTCGTCGATGCGACAGTCAAAGCGTTTGGCCGGCTCGACATTCTCGTCAATAACGCGGGGATTTTCCCCTTCATGCCAGCCCTCCAAATGACGGAAGACTTGTGGGATAAGGTATTGGGCGTGAATTTGAAAGGCGCCTTCTTTCTGGCGCAGGCCGCCGCGCGCCAGATGGTCGCGGCGGAGCGAGGAGGCATGATCGTCAACATCGCGTCGGTCGACGGCGTGCACCCCACAGGCAATCTCGCTGAATATGACGCCTCCAAGGGCGGCTTGATCATGCTCACTAAATCACTGGCGGTCGAGCTGGCCCGCTATCACATTCGGGTGAACGCCGTCGCGCCAGGTGGTATCAATACGCCGGGAGCGCGGGCACAAACCGAGCAGGTGCTGAGCGCGACGGGGGCTGCCTCCGCGCAGATCACGGAGAGCTTCCTGGCACGCATTCCCCTGGGCCGCATGGGCGAGCCGGATGACATCGCCAGAGCAGTGCTCTTTCTAGCCAGTCAGGCGTCGAGCTACATGACGGGCAGCCTGCTCGTGGTGGATGGCGGCTATCTCATCTCATAGGGCTTTCGCATAGGACGCATTGTGGGCCGGCGGCTGGAAGTCACACCTGGGTTCCCGAAGCCGGTGCGACCAGCGCGACCGGCGCGACCGGCGCGATCCGCCTGCGCGGGGCGGAGTATAGGCCCCGCCCCGCCGGCAGGACAGCCCGGCCAAAAAACAACGAAAGATGTGGGAGGTCGGGAGGAGCAA
>VFSW01001507.1_pt1 | contig 35570 bp, 38 predicted proteins | sample 5358111 | NCBI WGS metagenome assembly VFSW01 (sample SAMN11554181, study PRJNA540505) | mine drainage metagenome | isolation source: sediment from site ElyBrook_90M | place: USA: Ely Copper Mine, Vershire, VT | collected 2017 | reverse complement strand
ACCTCTCGTCCGCTCGGAGCCCGTACCATCCCGCCCTTCGTGGCCACCAGAACGTCGGGGGCATCGGGGCCCAGAACCCGGCCGATGGTGGTCTCGCTCGCGTTGGACTGGTAGACGTCGGCGGTATCGACGAAGTTCACTCCCAGCTCTCTCGCCCGCCGAAGGACCGCGCGTGCCGGTTCGGTGTCCGTGAGACGATTGGTTCCCAGTCCCATCCGATGGAGGGTCCGGTTTCCGAGCTGAACCGTGCCGGCGTGAGCGGCCAGGACACGGTCCGACATTCCTTTCGCTCCGGAGAACGATAGACACGGATCGGATTTTAATCCGGTGTCGCGGCGCAGAGTTCGTGCCCCGTCGTACTCATCTCCCCACGTTCCTCGCGCGGCGCGCGGAGACCGAATCTCGGGGAGAATCTTGCCGCTGTCCGCCGGTCATGCCGAAGAGTGTCGGCAAAACCCAGCGTGGTCGCCACCTCCTCCGCGGTCGCGGCCGTACCAGAAACTGCGAGCGGAACGAGCCGGAATAGCTCGCGAGTTAGGCGAGCACCACCCGAGACGTATTACGCCCCCCAACTTTGGCTTCGGCGAAGGTCGCGCGCGTGGTCGCCTTCGCTCGCCGGCCGCCAAGAGGCCTCGCCGTCGTTCTGCTCGGGGTGGGCGTCGTTTTCCTTGTGGTGGCCTACCTGATCTCGGAGTTTCCCTCGGATGCGTACTGCACGAACTCGAGTGTTCTGCCATCGTGCGGACTTACCGCGTCTGACTTCTTCGTGCGTACTGTACTGATCGTGCTCGGGGTACTCGGACTGGCCGCCGGACTTGGCGTGTTCGTGGGTCGGGCTCAAGCGCCGCGTAGGACGGGAAACTCAGCGAACGGCCAGACCCCGGTCGCTCCAGCCCTCTTCAGAACCGGATCGCGGAAACGAGCTACGTGGGTCGTACTCTTGAGCGTTGGGATCGCCGCCGCGGCGCTCCTGGCGCTTATGCTCGTCCCTGTTCCCCAACAATTCTCCTTGCGAGGGGCGGCGATCTACGATCTTCAGCTCAGCTGCCCCGGCGTCGACACCGCCCGAGGAGCGACCGTCTCCTTTCACTGGTCTGCGGCCTCCTCAACGAACTTCTTCGTCGTGAGCTGTTCCCTCAACCAAGTCGTATACACAGGAAACGGCAGTCAGGGGTCGGGATCTTTTGTATCCGCTGGCGGGGTGTACGAGTTCGGGTCCGGTTGCCCGGGCCCGGGACCTTGCTATCCCGCCGACGTATCCGGCCGTTACACTGAACCCCTTCTCCAGCTGTAACAGAGTCCGGGAACGCCCAAGCCCAGGCTGTCGTTCGACCACCCACCCTGCCGGAATCGGGGCTCGAGGGAACTCCTCTCGCGCCGGCGGCGAGGTCCGCGACTGCGAGGAAGGGAGCGGAGGCTTTGATCCGCCTCCTTTCCTGTTGGAGTCGCGCCTTCTGCTCCTCGGACCGGCGGAGTTGCTCGCGGGTCTGGCGCAGGCCCTTCTCCAGCTGGTTGGCGCGCTCCAAACCCTTCCGGACCGCCTCGCGCTCCTCGGGGTCGAGGACGATCGACCGATCATCTTGGTCCTCCGGGAACCGTTCGGCGGCGTCCACCGCGCACGTGAGGCCCCTAAAGGAGAGGAGAGCGGTTCACCGGAAAGTACTATCGTTTGTACGATTATGGCCCGTCCGGTGGTCCGGCAAGGTGAGCTTTACGCGGTCGCTAGGTCCTAGGTCGGAGACGCGACTCAGTGTGGCTTTTGCGGTCACCTTGGTCGCCCTCGTCGTCTTGGCCGGCCTCGTGGGGCCCACCGCAAGCTCGTCCCATCTTGCGTACCGAGTCCCTCTAAGCCTCTCCTCCAGTGCCGGATCCGCTCCCGGTTTCAACGTGGGTACCGTCACCCTCGGTTCTCCCGGAGCCTATCCCAGCTCCGTCGCGTTCGATCCGCAAACCGGCAACGCCTACGTTGTTGTGGCACCATCGTACATCAAGGTGATTTCAAATCGAACCAATACGCTCGTGGCAACGGTCGATGCCCGTACGGCCCTACTCGATGGACCGGGGACAATGACACTCGACCGTGCCAACGGCTACCTCCTCATCGCGACCCTGAGCGGGATGATTGTCGTGTTCTCCCCGAGCAACAACACGGTAGTCCGTGAGGTTGCGGTCCCCGGGCACACGATTCTCTACGACCCGGTCACCAACCGGGTACTGGTGAGCACCGGGGGCGGAATCACGATTCTCAACGCCACGACCCTGGCCCAGGTGAGTTCCACCCCAATGGCTCACATCGCCGCCCTGGCTTACGATCCCACCGCGGGGGAGTTGGACGTTGTCTGGTACCTGCCACTTGCAACCACCTACTGGTACGCGACCGCCCTCAGCGAGAGGAACTACTCCCTTGCTTGGCAACGGAATCTCTCTGAGTTGACGGGTCTCGGCGGTCCATCGGAGATCGCCTACGACAATGCCGACGGAGATCTCTACATCCCCTCTGGCTATCCCGGAGTCTCGGCCTCGTCAGATTTCGTGGTGGTGCTCAACGCAACCACCGGTGCTACGGTGGCGACGGTTCCAGTGGGAGAGTGGCCGGGCGGGGTCGCATACGACGGTCACACCGGGATCGTGTTCGTTGCCAACACGCATTCGAACAACGTTTCGGCGATCCAGGGCACATCGCTCGTGTTCGGTTCCATATCGGTGGGCGGGGGACCGGACGGCGTCGCCAGTGCGAACGGCACCGGCGACGTCTACGTGACGAACAACGGTGGAGACACGGTCAGCGTCCTCCGCGCCGCGACGGGGTCAGAGGTCGCCACAGTGGTGCTCGGGAACGCTCCGGACGCCGTCGCTTACGACCCGCGGTCGGGGACGATCTACGCCGTTGGGGGGCAAAGCGCCGAACTCGTATCGGATACGAACCACACGCTCCTCGCATCGACGCCGGTCGGAGCTTCTTCTCAGTCCGTGGCGTATGACGCCCGGACCGGGAATCTCTACGTGAGCGACAGTGACAATAACTCGGTCAGCGTCGTCTCCGGGGCGACCCAACGCGTCGTGGCAACGGTCCGCGTGGGAGCTTCCCCGGACGGCGTTGCGTTTGACAACGCGAGCGGCAACATCTTCGTATCTTGCTACGACGCGAACTCGGTCTACGTGATCTCCGATACGACCAACTCCGTTTCGACGGTGGTAAACTTGGGAAGTATGGGAGGCTATCCGACGGGAGTGGTCTACGATCCCGAAACGGACGACGTCTACGTGGCCGATTACTCCGCCATGAGCGTGATTTCCGGATCGACGTGGCAGGTGATCGCCACGGTTTCGTCGTTCACCTCCGGTCCCCTGGGCTATCCCGCGCTGGATAGCGCGAACGGCAACCTCTACGTGCCTGTGTACTTCCAAGGCATCCAAGTCGTGTCAACCGCTTCGGATTCCGTGGTGGCCCACATATCGGTGGCCGTCGGGGGCTTCCCGTACGCCGCAGCGTTCGATACCGCAACGGGCGAGATATTCGTGACCGATTCCTGGGGGAACAACGTCAGCGTCCTCGACGGCGCGAACAACGCGCTGGTCGGAAACCTCACCGTCGGCGAATATCCTACCGGTGTGACCTACGACAACCGCACGGGGGAGATCTACGTGGCCAACGAGTACTCTGACACGTTGACGTACATCCTGCCGGTTCCGCCTCCAATCCCAGCGCCCGGGATTGTTTTCTGGGTCGTTCTCGAATTGACCGTTTCGTTGGGCATCGCAGGAGTGCTGGTGGCGGTCTGGATCTTCCGGCGGTCACGCGTTCCGCAGTCGCGGGGTCCTGACGAGTCTTCTCAGCTCGGCGCCCCGGAACCTGGCCTAGTCGACCCCCGCGGGACGGTGCGTGGACGGACCTCGTCCGCGGTCGGTCGCCTTCACGTTCTGAGAGTGAGCCCCCTCTGACCGCCGGAGCGGATCTCTCTCCCGACCGTCTTCCGCCATCCTCCCGAAGCGCAGGGCCGAGCTCGAGCCAGCCCGACGCCGCGGACCCGCGGCGGGATCCCCGGTCGTCGTAGGCTCAAGGGTGGGACGTGCGTGGGACCCGCGAGGTCGCGGGGCCGCCCGAGCGAGCTTCGAGGGGGAATCCCCTTGACGAGGTGACAGCCGCCGGGTCGGGCCCGTTGCGGTGAGGCCGCCACCCCTGCGGGCTAGCACCACCCCGGACCGCTCCGGAGATGCCCTTCCGCCGGCCTATCCGGACGGAGGCGACGGTTCTGCCGACGACGGGGGGGTTCGCTTCGAGGCCCGCGTTCGGCCGAGAATCGCGAGGCCCGCGACGAAGGCGACGCCGTAGACGGCGAGGAGAACGTCGTAGAGGTAGCGAATGTCCCCTCCGTGGTACGTGATGCCGAATAGGTACTGCGCAAACGCGGCGGGCGACGCGAGCCCGACCTGCATGTAGGTGAGTATGTCGCCGAGGAAGATCGCCAACAGGAGGCTGGAGCCGACCACGCCGCCCTTGACGGTGGCCCGGGTCCGGATCCCCACGAGGAGGACGGCGCCCACGAGGTCGGCGACGGCTGCGGCGAGCACCACATACCAGTGAAAGTAGTAGCCGCTCGTCACCGTTCCGAAGTCGGTCCGTAGGTTCGTGTCCGTGACCAGCATGAGGGCCGAAAGGGCGAACGCCAGAAAGAACGGGAGACTGTAGTACCCCGCGAGGTTCGTTCGGTCGGTCATGGGCTTGTGGGGGGCACCGCCGAAGCGAAGGTGCCCCCGGGGGCCGGAACCGTACGCGGTCCTATACCGTCGGGAAGAGGACCTCGGGTCCGATCCCGCAGGGAGCGACAACCCATTGCCCGAGGCGCTCTCTCGACCGACGACGGTGGGGCTCCCCAACGACGGACTCCGCGCACGCCGGCTGACGTGAGTTCGGCGTCAAAGGCGCTCGGACGCATGGTCCCGCCGTGCGGCGGCCGGTGTCCGCTCGAGGAGGCCGGTACGGAGGTATCGCGGCCCATAGCTTACGGTCCGCCGACGATCTTCTGGATCAGCTGGATGACCTGCTTTTCCACGTGGACCGTCCAGAGCATCTCGGGAACGTCGACGAGCAGGAAGAGTTCGCTGAGCAGCACGGCCTCCACCGCGGTCACGGCGAGGTTCTGGATCAATTTCCCGATGCCCACCCGAACCGTGAAATCGTCGGGCTGGCCCGTGATGAGGATCGAAAAGGCCCGATCTGCGGTGATGATGTCGCGCAGGATCCCGGCCTTGGTGGCCTGGATCACGGTGCCCGCGGGCGAGGAGGTCGACTGCACCTTGTAGCCTTGGCTTTGGAGTTTCGCCGCAATCTGCTCGCCGAGCGCTCCCAACTCTCGATGCTTTCCCTGGAATCGCAGGGTTTTCTCTGCCACCATAGGGTTCACCTGTGCGTCCAGCGATTCCGCCACGGGATTTATCTTCTAAGAACGTACGAACCCGGCAGAGCCGTCGGCGTCATGCGCTCGATCGCCGACGGCACCCGCTCGAGGAAGAGGGCGAACGGACGGTCGCCTCCGGCATCGATTCGAAGTCCGGTCCCTTTGGCGGGTGGACTCGGTGGCAGGGGGCTCTCGGCGGCCTCCTTCGCTCCCACCGCGCAAGGGATTTGGCCCCTTGTCGGCTGGGATGTCCATGCCTTCGTCGGAGCACTCTACCGTAGCGTACGCCCTCGCGATCTTCATCGCTCTCATCGCCGCCGGGGTCGGACTGTTCTACGCGGTGGACGTCTTCCGCCTCGTTCCCCTATCGTACGCGCTCGTCTTCCGGGTGCTGCTCACCCTGGTGCTCGGCGTCCTGGCCATCTCGCTCGTCGGCCGGATCGTCCGCAAGGCCGCCCAGAGCTGGATGAGCTACCGTCGGGCCGGCCTAATCTACTCGGTCTACCAGTTCGTGACCTATGTCGTGCTCGCCTTCCTACTGTTCGCCGTCGCGGGCGTCAACGGCGTCGCCCTGCTGGCCGGCGGAACGTTCGCCGGTCTCGTGCTCGGCCTCGCCGGCCAAACGGTCTTGTCGAACCTCGTCGCCGGGATCATGCTCCTGTTCGTTCGGCCGTTCGCGCCGGGCGACCGGGTGACCCTCACGACGTGGCAGTACTCCTTCCTCGCTCCCGTGTATCCCCCGAAGTTCTACTCGAACGATCTCTTGGTCCCGGGGTACACGGGAGTCGTCGAGGAACTCGGTCTCGTCTACTCGCGGATCCGGCAGGACGACGGCATCCCGGTCCGCTTTCCCAACAGCGTGCTGATCCAGGCCGCGGTCCTTTCCCACAACGTGACGGAGCGCTGGGTGCGGGTGAAGCAGGAGGTCCCTCCCTCGATCGACCCCGAGCTGCTCATCCGCCGGGTCGCGGAGATCGGCCGTAAAAGCGAGTGGGTCGCTCGGCCGGATTCGGTCCGGGTCCAAGTGCACCACGCGGCGATCGGCTCCTACGTGATTTCGGTCGATGCCCTCTGCAAGGGGAACGCGGAGGAACCCCCCCGCAGCGCGCTCCTGATCCAGATGATGAAGCTCGTCCGGGAGATGTCGGCCACCTCCCATCCCCCCGAGGCTCCCGAACCGGCCCCGAAGGTTGCTCCTGCGTCGTCGTGAGTCGCGGGGCGAGCGATACTGCCCGCTTCGGAAGACCACCCGACCGGACTTTTCCCTGGCCCGCCCGGTCGCCGGCCCGAGTCGTGGAGGGCCGGCCCAGCGACGCGTTCCCGAGCGAGGGTCGTGGTCGAGCCGCGTCGCCCGACCCGGACGCCGTTCGGCCCTTGACCCGTGATCCGCCTCAGGAACAAGCGAGAAGGCGAATCTCATCGCCTCGAGCGGATCGAGGGTCGTTTCCTGGGAGAGTGCCAGAGTGACGACGCTCGGCCCATCGTTCGGTCGCACTCTGACGTGGCGCCGGGAGTGACCCTCCCTCCGGACATGAAGTTGACCCCCTCGCTCGCTACCGAGGAGCCGGCCGGCCCGGCCAGCGGATTACCTTGAAGTCTCTCCGCATCCTGAAGCCGGTCGAGAGAAAGCCGCTGGGCCGTTCGCCGGTCCGGTGAAGCGGAAGGTCACCGCGGCCCGGCCTCGCTTCCCGTGAGGCGGTCCCTCGGAGAGTCGGTAAATGAAATACCGGGTCCGCCATGGGGGGTCGATGCCCTCGGAGCTCGAGCTCATCCGGCAGATCTACGCCTACAACTCACGAACGAGAGCCAAGTACCTCACCGCGATCTGGAGCCTCCCTCCCCGCGCCCGGTATCGGGATCGCGGGGCCTCGTTCCCTTCGCTCGTGGACATCTTCCTGCACGTCCTCGATGCCTATCGCCTGTGGTTTGACGAAGTGTACGCGGGCGGGGCCACGCCGGACTGGTACCCCATCGGACAACGGTTCACGCTCGCCGAGGCCCGGCGAGAGATGCGCGCCATCGACCGTCGCGTCCTCCAGGCGCTCGGTTCGCTTCGACCGGGCGATCTCGACCGGCGCTTCGCGCTTCCGAAGAGGTGGCGCGCTCGCAAGCGCATCGCCCTCCGCGAGCTCCTCGTGCACATGATCGAGGAGGAGCTGCAGCACCGTGGCGAGATGAACGCGCTGCTGTGGCAATCCGGGCGCGATCCGCCCGTCACCGGTTTCGATGACTAGCGGTGGGTCCTTCTGGGTCTCTTATCGGGCTTCTTCCGAAGCGCGGGGCCGCGAAGCGGACCGCTCGGGCTTTCTTCCTCGCGAGGGATCCCGAACGGGAGGCACCGCACGAACGGCAGCCGCCGCCGCCCGTCTCGCGATCTCGCGCGGGGACCACGGTCGCTCCGCCGGCGGCGCGCCGGTCCCTTCCGCCGGGCGCGCCCCGGCACTATTCGCCGCGCCTCGCAACGATCGCGCGCCCCCACCGAGGTCGCGGTCACGCTCCGCGCCACCGTCACCTCGCGGGCGGACGCTGACCCGATGGCCGGGTTTCGATCGGTTGCGCCTGCGGACCCGGTCCGCCGGTGCGCTCGATCTGTCGGAGCCCTCTCCAATGATAGTAGGCGACGGTCCCGGCGAGCAAGATCAACATGCCCCCGGCGGTTCCGATCAGACGGATCGCAAGACCGCCCCCGAATGACGTGGGAGAGTTCCCGGTCGAGTCGGCCCAGAAGCTGTACGCGGAGATGGCCACGACCAGGAGGATTCCCGCCACGAGAAGCCCGAGGCTGAGGCGGTAGTCGCGTCTCCAGGCGGCGAGCAGGGTCGGGGTGGACGTCGCCGCGTTCCGGGCGGGCATGGGCCTGCTTCCCGAAAAGGTTCCGTGGCCTTGAAGGCTGCTCCCGACCGCGTTGGACGTGGACGAGGTCCACCTGGCCCCGAGGCGCAGGTCGCGGTCACTTCAGGGTGTTTCCGCCACCGTGCGCATCGCGGTTTCCCTCTCGGTCGGGGGCTCCCCCGAGAGGTCGCGCGGGGAGCCTCGGCCGCGCGACCTTCAGAGGGTACGGGCTCGGGCTTCCCTACGCACCGGTGGGCGTGATCTGCGCGCCCGCGAGATCAAGACCACCGATGCCGGGACGGGCTACCGGAACCCTACACCGGGTCTCGGGGCGCCGAAACGATGCCCCGCGGGGCCGGTCGGGTCATCGATCCCCCTACCTCGGGGGGGAGGAAGGCGTACCCCGCGATAGGATCGAGTCGATGATATCCGACTTGGCGTCCGCGTAGTTCTGCCGGTACTTCCAGGTCCGGCGAGCGAGGTCCCTCTTGGTCTCGGCGTACAGCTCCCGGTCGGCCGGATTCGAGCGCAGGCGGTCCCGAAAGGTGACCATCCGCTCGACCTCGCTCGACCCCGACGAGAAGACGTGCAGGTTGACGTCGGTCTCCGGCCCTTTGAACAGGCGGTGTTCGTGCCAGTTAGGCTCCCGGATCCGGAGCACGTAGCCCGACGCCTCGAGGGCAGGTACGTAGGCTGGTTCATCGGCGGAGCTGGCGACCACGAGGACGATGTCGACGATCGGCTTGGCGAGGAGCCCCGGCACCGAGGTGGAGCCGACGTGCTCGACCCGGATCGCCCGCTCGCCCAGCGCCGCCCGGATCCGCTCGGCTTCCCGAACAAAGCGCTCGGGCCACTTCGGGTCGTACTCCACGAGCAGGACGGGCCCATCGAGCCGGGTCGGTTCCCCGATCGTGACCTCCCGAATCTGATCGTCGGTCGCTGGAGTACCACGTCGATTCGCGTCCGTCACTTCCGAGCCTCCCCCGGAGGCATTCAGCGGGTGTCAAGAAGTCTTCTCGGCTTGGGCCGGACCCTCTCGCCCGTAGTAGCGCCGCACGATTCGCGAAGGCCCTGCTCCGACTCCGCACGCGAATCAGGAGTCGTGGGGGTTGGTGACGCGCTCGTCCGCGTTGGGCCATCTCGGCTGGGCCGGACCTCATCCCCCAGCGGATCGTCGGTTCCAGGAGTGGGGCGACCCCTTCAACGAGGTGGCTTCGGCCCACTCGCGGACCATCTCCGCTCCGAGGAAGCCGCCGCTCGCTCGGACCGCGGCGTCCGTGGACTCCTGGGTCGCGTCGGCCTGCTTCTCGTGGCGGCAATCTCACGGCTCCGCCGACCCGCATTGGCGGCTTGACAACTCACGAGCGTGGGGTCGGTAAGGAGTGCCTCTACGGAGAACGGCCGCGCAGATCCGTACGGGCGTGCGAGGGGCGACGACGGCACCATCGCTGGCGTTCCCGCGACGAGCGACGCGTCTTCCGACGTTCGCCACCTACCCTGCTACGCGCTCGAGCGGTCCGAACCTACCGAGTCAGAATGTCCCCGACCGCGAAGGCATCGTCGACGTACGGTGTGTAGGCCGCCTGAACGTAACAGAACGTCGACCACACGTTCCCCACCGGGGATATCTGATAGACGAACGAGAATGTCTGCGAATAGGCGTTGGAGAAGTCGATCTGCGTGAAGTAGCCGAACCACGAGAAGGGGCTCGCGTCGCCCGTCTGGGGGTAGTCGTACCCGCCGAGCTCGATATCGGCGATCGTCCCCCCGTAGTTCTTGGTCCCGAGGTAGCCGAACATCGGACCGTAGCTCGCGTTGAGCGTCGTGTTCCCGATGTACCCGTACCAAGCGCCGTGGAAGGTCCCGACTGCGCTTTCCGGCTCCGGCGTCCCGTAGTCCGGGCTGATCGCATACCCCTTCGACCCCGAGGAAGGAACGAAGAACGTCCCGCTGAACGATTGCACGTAGTAGAACTGACCGGCGTGACTTCCCGCTCCGATCGACCAGACGAGGAGCGTCGTGGAATACGTGTCGAGAGCCCAATAGGCGTTCACACCGGGATCCTCGTCGTTCTTCACCTCCCAATGCACGTCGATCACGAGCGATGCGCGCTGGCTCGAGATCGGGGCCGTGATCCGGTCGTGGAGATAATCGGGACCGGACAGCCCGCGCGGTGCGTCCGCCGCAACCGAGCACGTGACCACCTCGAGCGTCGCTCCTGGGGCGATCGTGGGGGTAGCCGTTGCGCGGGCAACCGAAGTCGGTAGTACCAAGATCGCCATGACCCCGATCGCGACGATCACGAGAGTCCGGCCAACGCGCTCGAGTCGACTCCCAACAGCCCTCATCTCACTCGCACCTCGCCCCGGGGGCTGCGCCGGGTGCCGGAAGCCCTCATGGCTCCGGGATCCCTATGTCGTCTCGGTATGTGATGCTTTGTGAACCCAACGCACGTGGGCCAGGAGGCCGCCTCGTCATTCCACGGCTCACGGCACCCGCAGTCGTAGCGGCTCATGGAGCGGCAGGACCCGCTCGGACTTCGCGTCCGTTCCCCAGAGGGGTAGAGAAGGTGCCCTCGATCTCGTAAGTTACCGGCTTGAAGTCCCACGCGCGGGAGGATGGCGATCGAGGGAGAATAGGAACCGGAGGCGCGTCGCCTCCCCTACTCTACGCCGTCCACCACCAGCAAACGAGTCTCGGAGTATTTCATCCGAAGTTCACGCAACGAAGCGTACTCCTCGGAGTGGTACCAGTCATTAAAGGCCTGCCGACTGGGGAACTCGACGATCTTAAGCCCGTCCAACTTCCACTCTCCTTCTATGACTTTCACCGCGCTGCCGGCGACCAGCAGGCGGCCACCAAACTTCTCGAGGGTCGAGAGGACCGCGGCATACTTGGCGCGCGCCACCTCATCCTTCCACGCGACGTCCGCAACGAGGTAGGCCTTCATGCGACCCCCTCTCGGGAGACGGCCGCTCGATATCTAAGAGAATCGGCCGAGGTGAGGCCTTATATCTCGATCGCGAGGTTTTCGCGACCATGAGCCCGAAGAAGAAGCGCGTTAGGGCCGGCCCGAGCCGGGTGTACTTCGAGGATCGCGGAGCCGTCTACGACGCGCCCCTCGACGTGGTTTGGGACTTCTGGCTGAAGGATCAGACCTACCACCCCAAGGCTCACACCTCGGACGTGAGGAACTTCCGGGCGAAGGAGGTCTCCGAGCTGACCACCCTCCTCCGCTACGAAGCTCACGAGGAGGGGCAGTGGAGGAAGAAGGCCTGCCGAATGACCGTGATTCCACCGGCGGTCCGAATTCAAGAAGATTTGAGTGGCCCCTATGCCGGCTCAATCAAGGCGTTCGTGTACACGCCACGAGGCTCAAGGACCGCCGTCGACGTGCTTTGCTGGATGAGGTCGACGGAACGGACCCCGAAGCAGATCGAGGTTGAAACGCGGCGGACTTTCGCCCACGCATTCCGCGAAGATCTACCCTGGTTCCGGAAGTACGTGCGATCCCGGAAGGGCAAGGGATAGGCGCGGGCCGACCCCGCCGCGAGGGTCCGCGGGGGCGCAGAACTCGGAGACCGGGATTGTGCGGCCAGTCGGCCCCTGCGCAACGAGTACTGATTCTGCCGTCTCCCGCAGAACCCCCCCGGAGCCGAGCCTCTTCAGTCGGTCCCTGATCAGCACCGGTTTGTAGGGGCCATAAAGGGTGACCGGAGCATCGGGGCATCGATCTGAGCGTCGATTCTCATCGTAGATCCTCTTGGGGAGAGGCTATCGTTCGAATGTCGTCGTTGCACCTCTCTAGCCTGTCGGGTGCCGGACCACATGAGCTACGTCTACCGTCGCAAGACCGGGGACCGCGTCTACCTCGAGGAGCGGGAGTCCTACCGAGTGAAGAGCGAGGGCCGTAACCGCTTCGTGCGCTACCTGGGGGTCGAGGGGGAGACGCCCGGAGTTCCCCGGCGCGAACTCGAACGGGTCCTCCACGGCGATTCTCGCCGAGCAGAGCGAGGGGGAATGTCCGCGCCCAGCGCGGGCGCGAGCTTAATGGGGGACGGGCGCGGTCGTGGAGGACGGCGATGAGCGTCCGACCAACCCGCCGCGCCGGACTGGCGAACGCGTAGAATGGTCAGGAGGAGGAAGGCTTGATTCTGTCACACGAGGGCAAGGCCCCACAGATCGATCGACGGGCGTACGTGGCACCGAACGCGACGGTCTGTGGCGACGTGAAGATTGGACCCGGTTCCCGGATCATGTTCGGCGCCTCCGTTATCGCCGAAGGCAGAGACATCACGATCGGCCGGGACTGCATTGTGATGGAGGGGGCGGTCATTCGCAGCACCGACCGTCACCGGACCCAAATAGGATCCCACTCGCTAATCGGTCCGAATGCCCACGTGGTGGGCTGCACATTGGATTCGTGCGTGTTCATTGCGACGGGAGCCGCAGTGTTTCACGGAGCCAGGCTCGGCTACGGCTCCGAGGTCCGGATCGGCGGAGTGGTCCACCTCCGCACGGTGCTTCCCAAAGGCTGCGTGATCCCCATCGGATGGGTCGCCGTCGGGAACCCCGCTCGTCTCTTTCCGCCCGAACAACACGAACAAATCTGGGCGATCCAAAGGCGCCTGGACTTCCCTCGGTTCGTCTATGGTGTCAAGCGAGCGGTCAAAGGCCGCAGCAACATGAGTGAGATCACCCGTCGGCGATCGATCGTGTTGGGGAGACACAAGAGGGACCGGGTTGCGGCCGAGAGAAGCTCCCCACGGCGTCGGAGAAAGAGACCTCCTTCTTCAAGCCAGAGGAGCCGAGAGAACGTCGTGACGGACGCGTCAGGTCGAGGGCGGAGGGCCATGAGCGCGCGCGACGAACCAAGAACGCGACCGCGGGTTTGAGGTGGAACCCGCGGCCGACCGGACATGACCGCAGTCAACGTGTGAGAGACGACCAACCGTGCAACGTCCCCCGAGGGAGAGCCGGCTAATCGATGGATGGTTGTGACGCGCAATCGGGACCGAGGGCTATATGGGTGGAGGTTGCCCCCGGGCAGATTGAAGACATACTACCGAACATTTAGCCGGTCGGTAGTGAAGGAAAAGCGTGCCGTCCTTTTGCGGCTTCGCCTCGACCAACGTGAAGTCGTGCCGCCCCGAAGCCCCCAGCGGCACGCGGTCTTCCGGGTTGTCCGGATTGGGGACGACACGGAATAACGGCCGGCCCTTCCCGGCCAGAGAGCCGAACATTGAAAGGTAGAGCTCGTCGACCAGATCGCGATCGAGGAGAGATGGTGCGAGCCTGGGTCCGGCCACTACCGTATCCTTCCCCGGAAGCGACTTCAGTCGGGTGACTTCTTCGCCAACGTCACCGCGAACGATTCTCGAGTTCGCCCATTCGACCGACGGGAGGGTCTCTGAGAAGACAACCTTCTCAGCCCGGTTCGCGAATCGGGAGAACGCCTTCAAGAATGGGGTGCTCGACGGGTCGTCCTCTCTTGCCGGCCAGAAGCTGGCCCACTTGAGGTAAGTCGGGCGTCCGAGCAGCTGCGTGTCGATGGACCCCATACGCCCGCACCACATCGGATCGTCTTCCATGGAGTCCGGCGCCGGGTCGTCCCCATAGTCTGGCCCCTCGGCGACCCCGTCGAGCGTCATGAACGTGATCGTCTGGACCTTCCGCATCAACTCCCTCGCCCAGCCAATCAACGTCGTGACTACCTCCGATTCGACGCCGTACAATTGCCTGTACGTTGCCCGATGCGGCCATGTTGGGAACGGTCGAAAATTTGGAGGACTGTGTCGGCCGTTCGGTCCCACCCTGAGGCGAAGTGTCGGTCGCCTCGGTTGGAACGGTGGGGGAGGCTCTGTTCACCCTCGAAACCTGTATGTTGTCAAAGCTGGGGCCGCTCGGAACTCACTTCGGCCGAGACTCGACCGCGGGGATTCCGCCCGAGTTCACCGGCCCAATGCAAGGGGAGCGGCCCTTCCCTGGACCCCCCTTCCCCACGTTTATGTAGGGGACTTTGATGGTGCGCGAGGGAGCGACTATGGCCGCTAAACCGGTCGATCAACTCTCGTTCGCGGATTCGGTGAATCGGTCGCTCAACCTTCTCGTCGTGACGGTTCTGGGGATTACGGCGCTGTCGTTCGGCAGCGATCTCCTGGTCGAGACCGAACCGCTCGACAAGGTCGACAACACCCTCCTGGTCGTGATCGGTGTCGCGGGGGTAGCATGGTACTTCATACGTCGCAACTGGGCCCAGCGGAGTCCAATCCCGGTGGCCCTCGCCGCCTTCGCGGTCATCGCACAGATCGTGGGCTTTGTCATCGAGATCGGCGACCCGACCGCCCTCGGCGACGATATTCCGGGGATGACCGTTTTCGTCCCGCTTCTGGTCATCGCCGCGGTCCTGTACTCGATCAACGGACGGTACCTCGCGGCCGGACCGAGAACCAGCGGCTAGGCCCTTCTGTCCGAACCCCGTCCGGTCCGACCTGGCCGCCGGCGCCTGAGGCCGTTCCCCTACCCGACAACCCGCCTCGGAGCGGAACGAGGCCGTCCGCCAGAGAGCGGGTTTAGAGCGATTGCATGCTGGACGCTTCAGATCGCTGGATGAAGCCAACGCAGGGAGAGCCGTGAGCGACCGTCGTTCCTGCGGGGGACGGTCGACACCTATCGCCACGTCTTGACCAGAGAGAATCTCGCGGGGCTCCGTCCCCTCGTTCGCCGGCGGCAGGAACCCGTGTCCTTTCGATAGCGTCGAAGGCACTCCGCCCCATCGCGGGAGTACGCCTAAGTACCGTCCGCCGATGCCCTAGTTCTCACCCCGGGTGACCGAGGATGAGTGGCCGGGCCATGGCACTACGGGCGGGACGACAGGGCCAGGGAAGCATTCCGACGAACGACCGGACCGAACGACGTGGTGGATTGCAAGCGGCTGTGGTCGTGACGGTCTTCCTCTTGTCCGGGGTCATGACCGTCGCGGTCGCGCACGTCTCGGGCGACACGGCCAAGCGAGCTCTGGTCCGGGGCCCAAGTCTGTACCCGGTATGGTTCAACGAGACCGGACTGCTGACGGGCACCGCGTGGGCGGTCACGTTCAACGGGACCAACCAATCCTCCACGAGCACGACCATCGGGTTTACCACACTGAACGGCACGTTCAACTTCACGGTGCCCCGCGTCGCCGGTCTCTACCCCAAGCCGGCCTCCGGATCACTGACCGTGAACGGTGCGAGCGTGGTGCAGAACATCACCTGGTCGGCAGCTCCGGTATACAACGTCACATTTGCTGAATCGGGCCTTCCCGCAGGGACCCAGTGGGTGGTGATCCTGGCGGGCACGCACCATGTGTCGAGTAACAATACGATTGTTGTACCCCAGGGAAACGGGACGTACAACTGGTCGGTTCTCCCCATTGTAGCCCCAAGTAAGAATGGTATGGCCGGTTGGGTCGCGCAGGTCCCCTCGGGCGTCGTCAAGGTCTTTGGCGGCTCGAAGGAGATCAATGTCACATTCGTCGCGGGGTGGAATGTGACCGTTTCCGAAAGCGGGCTTCCTTCTGGAACGGGTTGGGGCCTCTCAGTGAACGGGACGACTCGCTCCGTCTCCACTCCTCAGACCACGTACCTCCTCGTCAATGCATCGTACACGTTCGTGCTCGAGGGTCCCCTCGCCGGTCCAAGCGGCGTGCGGTACCTACCAAGCCCTCCTGCTCTTACGGTCACCGTCGCCGGGGCGAACGTGACGGCGACCGTCGCCTACTACACCCAGTATCTCCTGAATGTCTCGGCAAGGCCCGTCGTGGGAGGGACCGTCACGCCGGCCGTGGAGTGGGTTAACTCTTCCACGGCCGTAACCCTCGGGGTCACTCCGGCTCCGGGATACGAGTTTCTGTCGTGGACGGGGTCCGGTCCCGGCAACTATAGCGGCAATTCGACGAATCCGTCGATCACCGTGAACGGCCCAGTCGAGGAGATCGCGACGTTCGTACGGCTCTATGCCGTCACGTTCATGGAGATTGGGCTTCCGAACGGTACGTCGTGGTCGGTCCGCCTCGACGGTCAAGTCGAGACGTCGTCCGCTAGCTCGATCACGTTCAACGAGACGAACGGCACCTACACTTTCTCGATCGGGAATGTCTCCGCCTACTCGGCCGCGCCTTCGCAGGGTAACGTAAGCGTCGACGGGCAGACCACAATTCAGTCCGTCACGTTTTCGGGGTCACCGTCGGCCGGTTCGAGCGCTGCGACCCTCAACGCCGAGACGACCCTTCTCGTCGTGGCGATCTTGGTGGTTCCGGTTGCGGTGCTGGCCATCATCTTCGTTCGGCGTCGCCGACCTCCGATGAGAGGATCGGGGAAACCCGAGTCGAGTCCCCTGAGGTCGTCGTAGCGAAGCTCTGCCTCGAGGCGTGGGTCCCCACGTACGACCCGCACTCGTTTCAGCTTCGGGCAGGATTCCGACCGCATCCATCGCCCTCCCGTTGAAAGGATCCGGGTCGACGTATCGCTGGGCCCTCCCGCCCCGGACGTGGGGAGTGGAGTCCGGCCCGACACTTCTAAATGTCGTCGAACGGCATAGGTGAGTTGAAATATCAAAACGCTCCGAAACGAGAACGACACCTAGTTATCCGAGATGTCCGATACTCTGCCCCCCCATGGCGGGCCCCGACAATCGGCGGTTCCACCTACCCGGGTCGGGCGCGCGGGTGGGCTGTGTTGCGGCTATTTGCCTCTTGGTGACGTTGCCGGCTGGGGCGGCGGCAGCCTTCGCAGCTCACGTCAGTCCAGCCCAGGGATTCACGCCCGGTACCTTCGGAGTCCCACCCTATGCCCTAGGAGGATTCGCGACGAGCTTCGGAGCGCGGTCGGTCGCCTCCCCCTTGAGCTTCAATCCAGAAGCGACGGCTCCGTCCGCGTCCGGAGCATTCCGGGGCTCCAGCCGATCTCTTCCCGGTAGTCCTGCGTACGACTGGCCGGAGTTTCACCAAAACCCACTGCTTACGGGGTATGCTGCGAATACCCCGATCTCCACGTCGAACGCAGGGAGCCTGGGAGTAGCCTGGGATACGGATCTCTACGGCGCGGCTCTCGATTCGCCGGTCGTCGCGTACGATGGGACGCTCGGCGAAACGCTCGCGTACGTCGGGACGGAGAACGGTGCGGTCCTTGCGGTGAACCTGTCGAATAGCCACATCGTTTGGGGCACCTGGCTAGGATCCGCGATCCGTTCGTCCCCTCTCGTTAGCAACGGAGCCCTCTTCGTCGCCACCGACGGGAATCCAAGATTGTTCAAGCTGGACGCAAGCACCGGGGTCGTCGACTGCTCGATGATTTCTCCCCAACCTGTTGAAGGGACTCCGACGGTCGCGACTCCACCCGGCGGAGTGACCTCGGTTTACGTCGGGACCAACGATGGCGGAGGGAGCGGCCCCGTCCTCGCGATGAACGCGGCCAACTGTGCCCTCGAGTGGGAGTTCTCCGGGTACGCCCAGACCTCGGGAAGCTGGACGGCGGTCTCCTACGCGGTGGACAAGTCGGGGGTACCTTTGATCGTGTTCGGAACGGCCGATCCCGACTCCGCGGTCTACGCGGTCAATGCACTGACCGGAGTCAAGGAGTGGAGGTTCCAAACCTACAACCCTTCCGGCTCGAAGTACGATGTCGGGGCGGGCGCCGTGATCTCCCCGCCGGGCGCGAACGGTTTCGCCGATGGGGTGGCCTACGTGGACAACAAGGACGGGCTGATGTACGCGCTCGACCTCTCCACGGGAAAGCAGATCTGGGTCACCAACTTCAACCAGCTCGCCGGCACGCATGGGGAGGCTCGTTCCACCGGCTCGCTCGACGGACAGAACCTGGTGTTTGGGTACAGCCGGGGCCTCTTCGACCTGAATGCGGTGACCGGGAAAGAGATCTGGAACTACGTCGACCCTTCGAAAACTGAGGCCCTCTCTTCTCCCGTGATCGCGGGGGCGTCCGGCGCACAAGTGGTTGCGGTGGGAGACCTCAGTGGGGCCCTGGACGTGGTCTCGTTGGCCACCGGAAAGCAACTCTACCACTATCAGACCGGTAGTTACATTACGTCGTCGCCGGCGGTCTCGGACGGCAACCTACTCATCGCATCCTCGGACGACTTCCTCTACGACTTCGCGGTCGGAGGGGGCAACGCGGTGACTCTCCCCACGACGGAGATCACCTTCCCAGCGGACGCCTCGACGCTTCCCAATCCTTCCGGTGACCTCACGGTCACGGGGACGGCCAACGATGCGACCGCTGTGGCGGGCGTAGACGTCGCAGTCCAATCGGACGGGCCGATCGGTCCATGGTGGGACGCCGCGACGAGCACATGGTCCCCCGGGCCCGTGGACAACCCCGCGAACGTCGCAACCCCGGGCGCCACTTCGAGTTCATGGACCTTCGACTACCCGGTGCCGAGCGCGGGGGGTTCGTACCGGGTGATCGCGTACACGGTATCGACGGCCGGGCAATCCGACATCCGAGGGGCCCAGGTATCTTTCGCGGTAGGGTACAGCACGACCGGACCGTACCTGCTGGCTACCCCCGCGTACATCGCCCCCGGGGGAAGTGTTTCGGTTTCCGGAGGAGGATTCGACGGTTCCGAGAAGGTCGAGATCACGATGACCGGGGTGAATCTGACCGCCACGACCGCGTCCGCCGGAGGGACCATCGCTGTCCCGGCCGTCACGATCCCGGCGACCACGGCGTTCGGTCTCACTTCTCTCGAAGCGACGGGCCAAACTTCGGGGGTCTCCGCGACGGTGGCGGTCACGATCGGGAACAGCTGGGACGAGGTGGGGTACGACTCGGCCCACACCGGGTTCGAACCGAACGATCCGATTCTCAACGACCACGTCCAGCTCGGCAGCGGGGCCAAGTGGCTCAACCTCGCGTGGCACTTCGTGGCGCCGGCCCCCATCGATGCCGCTCCGGCGGTGGTCGCGGGCGTCGCCTATGTGGCCGACACCGCAGGCGACCTATTCGCGGTCGACATCCATAACGGTGGGGACATCTGGACCTCGACGCTGGCCTCGGGGGCCGCCATCACGGGGTCGCCGGCCGTTGATCCCGGAGCCGGATTGGTGATCGTAGGAGCGAACGACGGCACCGTCGATGCGTTTTCGACCTCGAGTGGCACGCTGGTCTGGACCGCGTCGGTCGGCGGCCACGTCTCGGCCCCCGTCTATGGCGGCGGGGAGGTCTACGTCACGTCGAGCACGAACTCGGTGTTCGCGCTCGTCGAAGCCACGGGCAAGGTCTCGTGGTCGGTCTCCCTCGCGGGCCCGCTCACCTCCGCGCCGGCGCTAGACACCGCCGGAAAGATTCTGATCGTGGACGAGTCCAACTCCCAGGGAAACGTCGTGGCGTTGAGCTCGACCCTAGGGACGCATCTCTGGACGTACTCGACCGGGGGTGCCGTGGCCGCCGCCGCAACGATTGCGGAAGGGATGGTCTTTGTCGGCTCGGCCACAAAGTACGTCTATGCTCTCAAGGAATCGACGGGTACGAAGGTCTGGGCCTACCGGACCGGAGGGGCGGTGGCCGTTACGGGGGCGTACTGGAACAAAGGGGGAACCGGGAAGGCGAACGAGCTCCTGATCGGCACGAGCAACGGGGCCGTCTACGAACTCCTCGCCTCCACGGGGGCCGAGAAAGTCAAATTGTCGCTCGGCAGCTCACCGATCGTCGGCGTCGCGGCCGTCTACGGCGTCATGCTGATGGGGACCGGCGGCGGCGAGACGAGTGCCGCGCGGAGCTACGTTAGCCTCGACCTCTGGACCTACCCAACGGGACCCGAGCTCGCGACCGGCCCCATCGTCCTCGACGGGACCGTCTACGCCGTTGGGGACTCGAATCTCTACGCCTTCACCACGTTCGGACAGGCCCCGGTGTAGAGGTCGATCGACCTAGCCGGACCGAGCAGAACTCCTACCGCGCGACGCGAAACGTTCCAGCGTCCGTTCGGACCGGCCGAGCCGTTCTGAAGGCGCCCTTATCGCACAGAAGCTGGCACCCGTGCCTCCTTAGAGCCTGACAAGGGCCGGAGCTCACCGGCAAGAAGTCCGAACTGGACCATGTCCATGCACCGTCCGCGGACGCACACCGATTGCCGTTCGCGTCCTTCTTCGACGAAGCCGAGTCGACGAAGCACGGCCTGGGAGGCCGGGTTCCCATCGAGGGCTTGGGAGCCGATCCGGCGCATCCCGAGTCGGTCAAACGCGGCCCTGCACAGGAACCAGGACGCCTCCGTGGTCAGCCCGTGGTTCCAATAGTGAGGATCGAGCCAGTAGGCTAGGCTCTCGACCTTCTTCCACTTCCAGTCAAGACCTCGAAGTCCGACTCTTCCGATGCACGGCCCTGAAGAGGTCAGGACCACCGACAGCGAGAAGTGCGCGTCCGCTGCAAACTCCCGGCGCGTCCGCCGGACCATCTGGGAAGGATCCTTCATCTCCGCGGTAGAATGGAGAGGAGCGCCGGCCGCCCGCGCGGTGAGCGGGTTCCGAAACATCCGTCTAAGGTCGGGGATGTCGGCTCGGGTTGGCAGGCGAAGAATCAGCCTCGGCGTCTGGATCGGTAGGCGGATTCGCGAAAGGCGACTTCTCTTGCCGGCAGAGGGGGTCATGTCGGGGACCCCTCTCCACAGACAGACAGGTAACCCTTGCTCTGGCCGTGGTGGGCGCAAGCCACGTGATTGGTGTGGCCGTCTTGGATTCACGACCTTCCCCGCACGAAACGTGCGCCTTTCGAGCTTCACTGACACTCCGGGGATCGCGTCGAGAGCGTGACCGCAAGGTTTGTAACGCGAGCCCGGCTTCCTTCGGAGGAACTGGAGGGCCGCCTTGGCAGGCAGGACCGACGCCGTCGCCCCACTCTCCTCGCCGTTCCCTCGAGGAACACCGGAGTGGGTCTCAACGGCCCTACAGTGGCGGAACTATCGCCGCACGGTCGATGGCCTGATAGTCCTCGCGGTCGGGTCGGCGCTTTTCTGGATCCCGTTCTTGGGTGCGGCCGCAGCGGTGGTGCTCGCCACGGGTGTCGTCCTGCTGCTCCTCGGTCGCACGGAGTTCGGCCCCGCACATCGCCGGTGCGTCGAGTTCGGGGGCCTGCTCCTCCTGGGCGCCGCCGCGGCGAACCTCGTGGTGCTCGGGCTCTTCCTCTCGACTTTTCTTCCCTCCTCCACCGTCGCGACCGATGCCGCCCTCACCGCGGGCTTTCGTCAGATCTTGGTCGGGGGGATCGTCACGGGCGCCCTCTTCGCCGCGGGGTGCGTCGCGTTGCCGTTCGCGCTGGCCGACCGTCTCGGGCGCGGACTGCTCGGCGTCGCGCTCGTCCTCCAGGTGGTGGTCTCCGTCGTCACGTTCTCCGTTCTCGCGCCACTCCTGCCCTCTCTCGCCCCGTCGACCTTCAACGGATACGTCGGCTCGATCGGCCTCGGGAGTCCGGCCGCCCTCGACTTCCTAGGGTACCAGCTCCTGGGACTGCTCCCCGCCCTGTTCTTCACAGTCGCCTGCTACCGCGTCTGGCGACAGACCGACCGAGAGGAGTTCGACCCTCCGCTCGTAGCCGCGCAACCGATCGACTCGGCCCGTTCCGCGTAACCGCCGACCACCGGCCGGCTCGCGCGCCGTTCAATCGGACCCAACGCGGGTCGATCGGTCGAGGGGGGCGTCCCGCCTCCCCGATTCGGGAGGGTTTCCAGTGGGGCTTAGGAGCACACAAACCTCACAATTCGCGTCACTCTGAAGACGGGGTCTCGGCGCGTAATCTCCGCGGCCCTTCGGCAGTCTCGTGATGTGGGCACGGGAAGTGGGACGATCCGAGCTTCGACCCCATCAACCTCGAAGCCCTCCCTCCCTCAGCGCTACCGGATCGAGGGTCTCCTCGCTCAGCTGGACGTCCGGCGTCGACAGATGAAGGAGGGCGAGGGTCAGCTCGACGAGCTCGGAATGACGGATGCGGCGGTTTAGAGGTTGATAACCCTGCCCGGGGTCGACACCTACTCGGCGCAAGCCATCCGGGAGGAGATCGGGGGTGTCGCCCGATTCCTCTCCGAGAAACACCCGTCCTCGAATGCAGGGTTGGTGCCTCGAGTGATGCAGCGCGGCACGACCCGGAGGATGGGGCGGCTCCACCGGCATGGGGCCGACGGTCCTGCATCGGACCCTCACGACCGGCGCTCACGCCGCGGTGAAGAGTCCGGGAGAGGTCCAGCGGCTCTTCCGGAAATAGGAGAAGCGACAGGGGAAGGGGAAGGCCATCGTCGCGGTCGCGCACAAGAGGATCGAGCTGGTTTTCGCCTTGCTCGCCCGCAACGAGCCGTACTCCGAGGAGAGGGCCGACATGACCCACGCGAAGCGGGTTCGGATGCGAGGGAGGGCGCGGTCTCTCCCGGATCGTGACGTGGTGAGCCGATGGGAGCGGTTGGCGCTGCCGACGAAGGCTATCTAATCGAGGGCGAGAGGACGACCCCGATCACGAGGCGGGTCCTCTTTGGGAGGAGTGTTGCGGCCTCGACGGCCTTGAACACGGAGGCGGTCGGCCGTCCCTTCTTGAACACGGTTCGTCGAGGGTGGAACGGTTCGGTCGGCCCAAGGCAGTGGGGAGCCTACTCGCGACGGAGTTCCGAGGTAGAACGCGGCGAATCGGTCATCTCCGAGACCGAACGATAGACCGTTCGAGCGAGTTCAACCAGGTCGGCCGCTTCTCGCGGATCGCTGAAGATTCCTCGGCGGTTCTCCCCGATGCAGGGTCTCCGTACCGCGATTCTTCTCCTCGCTTCGCGAGTCGCGTATTGGCGCTGGCCCATCGGCCCACCTCTTCCCGGTAGGCCTCCGGGAACCGACGCCGGCGCCCGCGAAGGAAGTCACCGGCATCGTGATCTTTAGGATGGCCCTCCCCGACCGCCAGCAACGCGGCTTTCACCGAAAGTTCCGTGGATGCGGATGCATTGAAGACCGCGTGCGCAAAGTCGCCGTCCGATAAGGCGCGTTCCGCGGTGCCGAGGAAACTCTTCGACCGGTGGAGATAGCCCAACGCGAGATGCCGGTCGCGGCTCAAGTTGTCGTCTCCCTGGCGAAAAGCGTCCCATGCTCCCAGTATGGCGTACCGTCCGCGGTGGTTCGTTGGCGAGCGCCGGTCTTCCGGAATCGACGTCGCAACTCGGCGAGGCCGATCGAGAGCGCTTTCGAAGGGTCGTACAGAACACGGCCATCGGCCACCACCCCGATCATCACCGGTCCCGGGGTCTCGAATACCCTCGGATCGGAGACGAGAGCCTTGGGAACATGGTAATGTCTCGAACGGTCCCACTCGTCGACCATGAGCGTCGCCGCGCCGTTGCGCAATATCTCCGTTTCGCGCGCAAGGTCATCGCCGTCCGGTCGATGGTCGATGAGAAGGAAGAGGTCGATGTCGCTCTCCGGTTTCGCGGTATCCCGTGCGGCCGACCCGAAGAGGACGACTCCCAGGAGGCGGCTCCCGTAGGCCCGGAGGATCCCCCCCATGGTCCGCTGGAGGATCGGATACCAGCACCTCGAACGGAACGGGGCGATCCCTCGTTCGATCCCCGGCGTCATGCGCACGAGAGGATCTACCGTCGCGTATCGCCCTCGTCCCACTCGGAAGAGCCACCCGAGGCGTACGAGACGGGAAAGTTCGAGGTACGTCTTGGTGCCCCTTCCGAGAATCGGTGCGGCTTCCGCCGGGCAGAAGACCCCGTCACCGAACTTCTCGCGGATGCGGAAGAACGAGGCGGGGACCGTAAGGCTCGACCGCGTCCGCATACCGGAACAATATAGCCTCCGAGTCTATAAACGGTTCCTCGCGCGAGGACTTTGCTCCCGGACGCAGCGGCGTCAGATCAGTTCGGCCCCAAGGGGGGACTCCGCAGGAGCATCCGTTTCCAACGCCGGGTTCGGCTCTTCCGCTCGCGGGACGCGATGGGTGCCGGTTGCCTCGGTGATCCGCAGAGAAGGGCGCCTCGCGATGAACGCGCTCCAGGACCTCTTCGACGAGGGAGAGGGATTCAACAGATATGGGTCACGCAAGAGAGTCCGGAACGGAGATGGGGGGCTCCACGGGATTGTTCGTTCCGCCGGTCAACGCGCAGGCTCGAACGGAACCTCCTGCCCCAGCCCATCGAGTTCTCGCACGTGACCTCCCCTCGCATCGACGCTTCGCGGGGCACCGGTCACACTTCGCCTATCCCGAAGACCATTTGTCCTATTGGACAAATAGATCCTGCGTGCGCGCAGAGACCGATCCGCCCACCACTGTGACCCTTCCCGCCTCCGTCCGTCGCCGTCTCCGAGACTACCAAGTCGGGGGGAAGAGTGCAGCGGCCGCCCTCGCCGATCCGATGGACGAGGTGCCTCCCGACTACTTCCGTCGAGACCTGCATCAATCCCTCGATATGAGACCGCGAAATGGCCTCGATGAGTTCCGGAAGCGACAACGGCTACCGCGTCGATGAGCTTCCGGCCGACCTTCGCGCCCATCGCCAACAAGAGCTTCGCCCTCCTCCCGCGCGGGGTCCGGGAGCAGTTCAATCAGGCGGTTGACTTGTTGGAGCGAGATCCACGTCGCGCGAGCACGGACCTTGGCGTGCATCAACTCTACGGTTACAGGAACGTCCGGACGCTACGTATCCCACCGTTCCGTGGCATCTACGCGATCGATGGAAGCGACGTCGGCTTGGTGGTCCTCGGCCACCGTGACACCCTCTACTCGACTCTCCACAGCCTCATTCCCCCTCTACGCCAAACCGTCTCGAAGTCGGCGCTCCAGAAGTGACGCTGAGCGACCGTGTGCGCGCCGGCCGGAGGCAAAGGGGACGAGTCGCTCCAGGTGTGACGGTCGCTCAGATGCACCGACCGGCCCGATCAGCTCACTGACGGCATGGCGAGACAGCACCCCGGTGAAGTTCGATACCGCTGCTGGGACCTTTCGGGTTTGCGAACCTCCCCCGGTCCTCGTCCGTCATGAGGTGTCTCCGAGTCCCGAATCCGGGTCGGCAAGTTGGACAAGGGTACATGTAGGCCTCGACGGCCACGAGAGGGTGGTGACAGCAATGCCGACCACGACCACAGGGGCCGCCACCGCAGCGGCCCACATGAGCGGGACAACCGGATCGGCCGCAGCCACGGGGAAGCTGGCCGCGGCCGCGAGCGCATCGGGATCGGCTTCGGGAGCGCATGGGCTCTCCGTCGCCGCGACGAAACTGGGGGCGGTCGCCGCCAAAGCGAGCGTAGGAGCGAAGGTGCTCGCGGCCCTTGGGGTCGAACTGGCCGGGGTCGCTCTCGCGGCCCAGACGGGAGCCGTACCCGGGATCCACGTCGCGCTGTCGGCGGTCCCCGTGTGGACGCACGCCCACAGCGTGCTCACCTCGCTCGAGGGCTCCCTCAAGGCGCACGGGTCCGCGGGCGCGGGGCTCGGCCTCGGTCTCTGACCTTAGCGGAGCGACCCTGACTCCCCCGACCGAATTTCGGAGGCACTTCGCATGAGCGTCGGGGAAACCCCTTCCGAACCGCCCACCCGACCGGCCGGTTACTGGCCTCTCTGGAGCTCGGCAGCTCTTCTCGCGGCCGGGGCGATCCTCGTCCTCGCCGAGACCGCGAACCTGCTCGTCTTCGTCGGAGTCGGGTTCGTCGGAGTTGGGCTCTACGGCCTCACTCGCCGCCCGTCCCGGGTCGCCAACGAGCCCGGTGGGGTCGTCCTCGGCACCCCCCAGAGCCGCTAAGGTCTCCGCTCGGACGGAGCGACCGACACGGCGTCGGGGGAGCGGAACGTCGCGGGCTCTTCGAGGCCGCGTCGAGCCGTCCGAGGAGAGCGACGCGGTGATATGTTGCGCCGACATGCAGCCCATATAGACATATGGCGTCCAGGACGGTTGCCCTCGACAGTGAGGCGTACGAGCTGCTGAAACGGCAGAAGAGGGCGGAGGAGAGTTTCAGCGACGCGGTCAAGCGGCTCGCGCGCCCCCGGCGCCCCATCACGTCCTTCGGAGGGATGTGGGGCGACATGTCCCGTAAGGAACGCAAGGAACTCGACCAACTCTACTCCGACCTTCGTGTAGCCGATCGGCGCAGATCGGAGAAGATCCGACGGTCGTGGAGTTAAGCGGCGAGGTGCCTCGACTCCACGTTCTGCATCGAACTTGCGAAAGGGTCACCCGGCGCCTCGGCCAAGGCCGAGGAGTTCGCGAAGACGGGGGAGAGGCTCGCGATTCCCGCTCCCGCCCTTACGGAGTTCCTATTCGGTGCATTTCATCAGGGCGGGAGACGGCTCTCCCAGGCTCTCGAATTCGTTTCCGAGCTCGAGGTTCTGGACCTCACCGAACCGATCTCAGTGGAGGCCGCCCGGCTGGGGGCAGAGTGCTCGCGTCGGGGAGAAGCCGTGGGCACGGTCGATCTCCTGATCGCCTCCACGGCGAAGCACCACCACGCACCGCTGCTCAGCCGGGACCGGGACTTCGCCCGGATTCCAGGCCCGACGCTTGAAACGTACTGACCCGGACCGAACCCCGGCCCTCGGCGCGAGAAATACGCAGACGCCGACCACCCGACTTCGGTTTGGAACCTCGGGCTTCGAGCGCCCCTCGAGCGGAAGCCCGAGCGCTGGGGACGATGAGGGGGCCGGGACCTACGAGTCGATCGTTCCCGTCGAAGCCGAATGTGAATGCCCGAAGCGAGCCGGGGGCGGTGCTTCGCGGGCCACGGGCCCCATCGACGATCCCTTCCAAGCGGCTCGGGCGCCAATTTGGGCCGAGCGGGGGGCCGGCTATTCGACCAGCGCGAGGAAGAGCCCATCGTGCCCTTTGACTCCGACCGTCTGGAGGACGGTCGCGCGGAGCTCGGGGTGGCGGGCCATCCGCTCGTTCATCGTGCGCACCCCTCGGACGTTCGGGTCCGGGTCCGCTTCGTCGACCACGTCCCCGCGACGGACAACGTTGTCCGCGATGAGGAGACTCCCCTTCCGGGAGAGCTTGAGCGCCCACTCGAGGTAGGTCGGGTAGCTCGGTTTGTCCGCATCGATGAACACCAGGTCGAACGGTTCCTCTCCCGCCTCGAGAAGCTTGGGGAGCGTCTCGGCGGCGGGACCCAACCGTACCTCTACGAGACGGTCGAGCCCCGCACGGACGAGGTTCGCCGTGGCGACCCGGGCGTGGTTCGGGTCGACCTCGAGGGTGAGGAGGCGCCCGTCCGGGGGCAGCGCTCGCGCGAGCCAGATGGTGCTGTACCCTCCGAGCGTGCCGATCTCGAGGATCCGACGGGCTCCCCGGAGCTTCGCGAGGAGGTAGAGGAACTTCCCCTGCAACGGCGAGACCTGGATGTCGGGAAGGCCCGCCGCTTGACTTTCCGAGAGCGCCGACTCGAGCGCCGGATCGGGGGGGCTCACGAGCGCCTCGTAGTACCGGTCGACCGCCGACCACAGCTTCAGATCGTCCGGGGCAGAAGGTCGTTGGGTCATCCTCGGCCCCAGTGGCCCGCTCTCTATAGCGATGACCCGGCGAATCCTCCCGATTCGCGGCCAGCGGAGCGTTCCCTCTCGGGGAGGCGTCGTAGGAATGACTTTGCTACTGTCCCGTGAAGCCTGGGCATCTTAGATCAGCGGGACCACCTTGATCACGGGAATCGTGCGGGTGTCCCGACGCGGTATTGGGGTGGGTCATCGGTTTTGAAGAGGAATCTCGGCTCTATATGATAGCAATCATTATTCGGTCGAATAATATGCCGTATCATATGTTCGTCGACCGCGAGCGCGAGACGCGGGAGCTCGAAGCCCTCCTCGACCAACGGGCTCCCCAGATGATCCGCCTGTACGGTCGACGCCGTATCGGGAAGACCGAACTCCTCCAGCATCTCGTTCGCAAGCGCCGGGGCGTCTTTCTCACCGCCGACGACGCGAGCCGTCGGCTTCAGCTCGAGTCGATCTCGGACCAGTTGGCCCGACAGACGAGCTCCCTCCGTCGGCCCTACCGGAACTGGGACGCCTTCTTCGACCACGTCGAAGAGGTTTCACCCGGGGTGATTGTCTTCGATGAGTTCCAGCGCATCCTGAACAGCGACGCCCAGGCGGTGACTCGGCTGCAAGCCCGATGGGACTCCAAGTGGCGGACCCGGGGACCGCACGTGATTCTGTGCGGGAGCAGCATCGGCATGATGCGGCGACTCACCGAAGGTCGAAAAGGCCCACTCTACGGTAGGCTCACCGGGAATCTCCACCTTCTTCCGTTCGACTACCGGGGGGTTCGACTTCTCTACCCGGCCGTTTCCGAGGAGGAACGGATCCGTCGCTATGCGGTCTTCGGGGGGACCGCATTTTACCACACCCTCTCCCAGGGGCTTCCCCTGGAAACCTCGGTCAAGAGGGCCTTCCTGGTTCGAACCGCGCCGCTCGTCGATGAACCGCAGGAGCTCTTGCGACTCGAGCTGCAATCACCGACCCGCCCCAACAGCATCCTCTATGAGATCGGTCATGGAACCCACCGCCTCTCCGACCTCGAGTCTCGAGTCGGAGTCCAGAAGGGGGGACTCGGGCCCTATCTCGAGATTCTCCGGGAGGACCTCGATCTCGTCGAGATGGAGACGCCCGTGTGCGGGGTGAAGAGGCCCGCGCGGTACGTCTTCCGGGATCCGTTCTTCGAGTTCTACTACCGCTTCGTCTTCGCGCGTCGCCCCCAGCTCGAGCTCGGACGGGACGAGGAAGTGTGGAACCAGATCGCTGCGGATCTTGAGGGCCACGTGGGCCGGGTGTTCAAGCGGGTGGTCCGGAACGCCTTCCAGTGGGCCCAGGGTAGCCGGATTGCGGGCGTGCCCGTGGAGATCGCCGAAATGGGTCGGTGGTGGAATCGGGCCGGCTCCGAGATCGACCTGGTGATCCGGGGCCCGCGCGAAGTGTGGGCCGGTGAGGTGAAGTGGAGCGCGCGACCCGTCGGACCGAGCGAAGTTCACGAGTTGCTGGACAAGACCCGGCTTCTGGAGCGCACGGGCCATCTTCCTCTGCGCCCATTCATGGTCGCTCGAAGCGGGCTAAGTGCCGAAGGAACTCAAGCGCTCGAAAGGGCCAACGGATTCTCTATGGATCTCGCCGCGATTGAGAGGCTTTTCGACACGGTCCGGCCCTGAGTCCGTATCATGGACGCCGTGCGATCGGGAGAGCCCGGAAACCGGCTCGGGCGTTGTCCCCCCAGCTCACCGGGGAGCCGAAAGAGATCCTCTCGGCTCTCGAAGGGTCACTCTACCTACCTATTCCGTAAGTGACCCGGAAGGCAGGACGGTGGTCCCGCCGGGTGGACGGCGGGTCGCCGTCATCTTGGAGATCGTGAGACCCGGGGACTACGGTCGTTGGTTCCCCGGTCGTCGCAGGTAATCGGGTCAGATCCGGGGACGCGACTCGTTGGAGAGCCTCTCCGTAGCCAGGCCGGTCGGTTTCAACTCGCTCGACGAGTCGCGTTCCGATTCCCGGTAGAACTGATTCGACCGGACATACCTCAGAAAGAACCAGTGGAGAAAGGGGCGAGGATCTCGGTTCGCATCCGCCTCCTCGAGAGCGTTGTAGTACCCGCGCCGCCGGTTGTACGGCACGTTCAGCATGGGAAAACCCGAGTTGAACAGCAGCATATTCATCGCGAGTCGACCGACGCGTCCGTTTCCATCCCCGAAAGGGTGGATGTGCTCAAACCGGAAGTGAAATTCTCCGGCCATCTCGCAGGCGTGGACCCGGCTCCTCGACCGCTGAGTCCAATCGATCAATGCCCGGAGCATGGGTTCCACTTGCTCGGCGGGAGGCGGCCGGTGCTTGCTGCCTCCGATTCGCACTTCGTAGGTTCTGAGTCGGCCCGCTATGTCCGGCTTGGTCTGAGCGAACAGCTCCTCATGCCAGCCGAGAAGGCTCGACAGGCTCACCCGAACCGGGTTCGAGATGAGCCTCTCCAGCAGTCGGGCGTGCGCCTGCGTCTCCAGGATGTCATGCGCCGGCCTCGGTGACTGTACGAACCCGCGCTCCAGTAGGAGGCGGGTATCCTCAAAGGTCATCGTCGACCCTTCGATTCGGTTTGTGTTGTAGGTGAACTCGGTAACGAATTCTTTTTGTTCTTGTTCGGTCACGGACTTCGGTACGGTCCGCAGCCGCTGCTGGTAGCCAGATCTAATCTTGTCGAACTCAGCGAACCAGGTCTCCTTCCAAATTAGTCTCTCCAGGTCGAGCTTGAGCTTCGGGAGATCCCGGGGAATCGAAGTTCCGAGGTAGAGACGTTTCTTCCGAAGCTTGCCCCTCCACCGAAAGGACTGCTCGAGGTACAGATAGGACCGCCGCCCTCGCCTCACGGTTCGGACCACAGCCATCGTGACGCCTACACTTTGATGCGCTATTAAGGATTTCTGCGTTCTGTAGGCGTCACGGTTCCTGCCTTTGTCGAAGAGACCCGGGGAATCCTTTCATAGGTGTACGTCTACATGGCGAGCGCAAAGCGCGATTCCAGTCATAGTGTAGGCACAAGCAACGCGCCACCAGATCCTGCGCTTGCCGGGGAGTCGACGGGGCGGGACGAGGTCGAATCTGACCTCGTCTTCGGTGGCTCGGGTCGGATCGTGACGACCCTCCCATGCCCTCCCCGCGGGGGTCAGCCGTGCCGAACCGAAGTTACATGGCCGGTCGAAGCGTCTCCTGCGGATCGCGCGGCTCCATCCGGCGACTTTCGAGGAGGCGCGGACCGTCGCCGAGCCACTCCGGAAAGAGGCGTGAGCGATCCTCGGTCGGCGCGACGATGGTACCTCCGGAGGGGGGACGTCCAACCCAGTCCGGCGACACTTTGGGCCGTCGGTCGGCCCCTTTTCTCGACTTGCCCCGGGCGTCCTCGTCGCCTCCCCCACAAGCGGCTCGACGTCATTGCCGCGTTCGCTCGATCTTTAACCGGCTAGAGCTTCGTCACGTCTCGATAGGCGATGGGTCGAGCTCGGAACGCCAGGAATCGGACCTCGTCGCCCACGACCCGATAGATCCCGCGGTAGGGTCCTACAACCATCGTCCAAAGTCCTCGTCCCCCGCGCATCTGATGGACGCTGAGAACCCCGGGCACCGACCGAAACGGGCTCTCCTGCATCTGGTCGAATCCGATATCGAACCGTCGGCGCAGGTGACGAGGAACCTGCATCAGCTCGGACACGGCCGAGGCTTTGAAGCGAATGGCGTAGGCCACGTCAGTAGCCCGGAAGTTTGCGCAGCTGCCGAAGGGTGATCGACGGCTCTTCCCGCTCCCGTCGCGCCATCTCGGCGAGGAACTCCGGGCTGGGCCACTCCTCGATGAACTGAAGGATCACGTCCCCGTACGTCTCGCCGGGTTGCTTGTACTTCGCGAGCGCCTTGCGCACGAACGTGGGCACCGTGATCGAGGTGGGGGTCGTATCGGCTCGGCTCGCCATGGCTCTTCAATGAGGACTCCAATTGACTTAACGCCGTCGGTTCGGAGGGTCCACGGACCCAACGAGTCCCGTCGCCGCTCGAGTATTCGCGAAGGGACACCGTCCACCGGCCCGTAGCCTCCGACGAGAAGCTGAGGTGGCGGAGGGCACCCCAGGAGTTCCTCTCCCCGTGGGGGACCACTCTTCCCGGGCCAACGTTCGGGCGGCGTCCGCCCCTAACCGGGCAGCCCAGGGGAACGACCGGCGATCGACTCAGCCGGCCGTTCCGCCGCAAGGTCGGGGTCGGCCGGCCCTCGCGTCTTCGCGTTCCCCACCGCCCTCCTCGTGAGCGGGATCGTCCGTTCCGGCGCCTTCGCTTACGGGCTCACCGGCGCGGTCGGCCCTCTCGCGATGTGGGTTGCCTTCGGTCTGCACGTGGCCGGAACAGAATCTCCAAGGCAATCACAGCGAGACCAAGGGCCCGCACCATGTGGCATTACCGAACAGATGCACTGAGAAGCTGGGGACGGACCCCTCGACCGAAAGGTACCAATCGTACGGTTCCGAGGACGACTCTACGTAGGACCCGGTGCCCGCAGAGCCACTGCCGGAGTAGACGGTGCTCCCGCTCGGCGAAAGGACCTCTACCGTTGCGCGGGGGCCAGTCACATTAACACGCCAGGAGAACGAGATTCTCGAGCCCGAAGGAGCGGTGAAGTTCCTCCACTCGCTCCCGGTGCAGTTCTCGGCGCCTGCGGGGCAATTTGAGTCGATGGACAGGGCGAACAGGGATGAATGCGTGGAAAGCGGGATCCAGAAAAGCACCGCGGAAGTAGCGGCAACGATACCCGCTACGATTGCGAGGAGGGCGATGAGTCGTTTTCGATTACCCGGGGGCCCCGAATCGATCAAGGAGTGCATAGGAGTCATTCGCCGGATTTCATGTCGATGAGGCCCCCGCGCAACTGTCCGAAAATGCATGAGTCGTGACGAGTATCCATCCTTGCATCTCATACTGGTTGTTAGGATTCAAGGACGAGTCGTATGGGAAGGACGACGTATATCCTGACCCACCTCCTTGGAGATCGGGTCGAATCCTCTCAGTGCACGATCGATGTCCATGTCCGCCCATTCTGGGAGCGCAGGTGGTTCCTGTTGGTGCTCGTAGCATCTGGCATGATAGCCTTCGCCGCAGCTCTGAAATCACTGCTGTGACGGGCCGGAAAAGGCTACCCCTGCCATTGCCGGAGGAACGAGGACCCGATCGGAATCGGGGCGATTTCATCTCCCTCTGCGAGCGGCGAGCCACTCGCGCCGAAACCATGGAGCCTCACGGCGGAAGCGGGCAACGGAAACCTGGTTGTCGCGCGCGATCCAGCGGAGAACTGCCTGGTAGTCGTCGGCCCCGTCCATGAGTGCGTTCTCAAGCTGCTCCCGGACCTCCTCACGGAGACCCCGGTAAGGCTCGTCAAGCATCTTCAGGTCCACCTTGCTGAGCGGTGCCCCTCGGGAGCGTAACCGGTTCATGTTCGTCCTCCAGCGAGGCCCGTGGTCCAGAGCACCCCGGTGGCACATCTCGTGAAGAAGGATGCCACTCAACTCAGGAGGGTCGCCACGCAAGCTCACCCGGAGCCAGATCGTCTTAGAGCGGGGCTTATACTCCCCATCCTTCGCCGAGTTGCGCCACCGGACTCGCCACCCGTGACGATGGAACCACCCTTGGAAAAAAAGGGCGTCGAGCTCGGCAAACGTTCGGTTCGCAGGCCACCGCCCCCATCGACCGTAACCGGGTACGTGGAAAAGGGTTCGGAGCAGTTGGGAACATCCTTGGGAGCCGCTCCCTCAGCCTAGGCCCCCTCAAGACGCCCGTTGCGCTCGAGAGCGATATGGCCCTTCGGGAGAGGTGTAATCAGACCGGGAGCACCTTACGGGGCGAATGGCAGTCGATGGAATCTCCTTGACCGTTACGCCGGTGTACCTTCTTCAGGACGCTGAACCAATCTACGTCGGGAAGACACCTATACGGGGCTCCGGGTTCTTCGTTGGCCACTCCACCGGCGAGAGTAGTTTTGTTTCCCTAGTGACATGCGTTCACTGTCTGACAGGTTCCGCTCCTTCTCGTGGAAAGCCACCGATTGGGAACGGAATCGAGCTTCAGGTTCGAACATCTCGGGAGGATCCATCGAAGATCCGCCGCTGGAAACTCCCGATTTGGACGAAGGATGGCAGCCCGGGCTGGGTCGATAGTGCGTCAACGCGCTTTGCAGACGTTGCGGTCGTCCCTTTGCCGATTGGCAATGAGGTGTTCGAGTCGCCTATGCCATGCTTCGACGTTACCGGACCCCAGATCGACATCGACCCGTATCCTGGACAGACGGTCTCCGTCATAGGCTACCCACTCGGATGGAAGGACGTGCGCAACGGGCTGCCAGTTTGGAAGACCGGACACATCGCAAGCGAGCCAGAGGTAGATTTCGAGGGCGAACCTAGGTTCTTAATCGACATCACGGGTCGACCGGGTATGTCTGGCGCTCCGGTGATAGCAGGTCACAAAGAGTTCTCCCTGACGAAAACCGGCGTTCCACGCTTTGGAGCATCGGGGAGATTGTTGGGGGTCTACTCGAGCAACGCAGTCCGCTTCTTGGGCGAGGACAAGCCGGACGAGGAACCATCACTCGAAGAGTCACTCCAAGCCGAGCAAGCGTCTCCCTCCTTTCGTCCCGAAATCGGATTCGTATGGAAGACCTCGGTAGTCGCAGAGATTCTCGGAAACATTGACATCAACGAGTACAAGAAGAGAGTCTGGGACAAACTGTCTGTATACTAGGTCTGCTGCACAGTTAAAGTGCGTTGCCGCGGCGGCCATGACAGTGGGAATGGGACGCGATTCACTCTCCCGCCGCCTACCTCCGAAGCGAACGGCCGATCAAGGATCGGGAAGCGGCGGGTTCGGGTTCTTCAACGGATAGCCGCAGAGGACGAGGATGTCACCGTGCCCGCGAGCGATCTGTGCAGGAGTGAGCGACCGCGTCGAGTGAAACACCAAGTCGCGCCACGCGGTCAGGTGGCCGAAGTCGCCCTCCGGCAGCTCCAAGCGATAGACGAAATCGACGTCCCAGTGAGGACCCGACTCCGGGTCGATCATGGAAGCATAGGTCTCGGAGAAAACCTCCGGGCCACGAAGTCGAGGTTTCGAGAGACCCAGTTGCTGGAAAGCGACTCGGTGAGCGGCGTCGGTGGGCGACTCCCACTCCAAGAGGTGGGACGCGGGCAGGATCCACCGGTCGCCGATCGCCGCGACGTGCTCCGACTCCAGTGTCGCCATGGACTCCCACGCAGCTAGAGGATTGGGTCGCCCGAGGAGCACGCGACCTTTGTCACGCGCCGCGCTGACCACGAGGAACACGGAGAGGCAGATGCCGCCCTCCGGAACGGCCCAGAAGTGTCTGCCTCGAATCTCCCTCTCCGAGGGCCGGTACCGCGCGAATCGAGGTCTCGAGCTCGACGCGCGGGTCTTCACACCAAGCCCAGAGAGTGCAGGTCGGTTAACCGTTAGGGGTCGGAGTTCCGGAAATCCCTCTCCGTGCGTGCAGTGAGGACCGATTGCCCCCTCGCAGGACGTAACCTCCGTACCGGAGCTTGCCCGTTAGCGAATCGCTGACGAGGGGACCGTAGCCGGAATGTCGGGCGTCTCTCCTCGACCCGCTCCTTCTCTTCGTGAGGGCATCACCGGTCGACAGCGACTGACGGGCCTCCCGTACCGGCCCGAGCGGGGGGCCGGCTATTCGACCAGCGCGAGGAGGAGCCCATCGTGCCCTTTGACTCCGACCGTCTGGAGGACCGTCGCGCGGAGCTCGGGGTAGCGGGCCAACCGCTCGTTCATCGTACGCACCCCTCGGACGTTCGGGTCCGGGTCCGCT
>VFSW01001506.1_pt1 | contig 35578 bp, 44 predicted proteins | sample 5358111 | NCBI WGS metagenome assembly VFSW01 (sample SAMN11554181, study PRJNA540505) | mine drainage metagenome | isolation source: sediment from site ElyBrook_90M | place: USA: Ely Copper Mine, Vershire, VT | collected 2017 | reverse complement strand
CTTATGTTGTTGATGCCGCCCTGGCTCACGCCGGGTTTGCCGCGTGGGCTGACGCCGGGTATGCCGCCTGGGATGCCGCCTGGGATGCCGCCTGGGCTGCCGCCAGGGATGCCGCCGGGGCTGCCGCCAGAAAAGCTCTCGCCCCTACACAAGCGGTTTTGCAGCAATCCACACTCGAGCTAGTCGAGCGCATGATTGCAGAGATCAAAGAGAAGACACGCTGACAACACGAAAGCCCACAATGATCCAGACTAAACTAGAGAGCTGGAAAGTCCGCGCAGTCCGGGCGACCAAGGGAAACCAAAGTCGCCTGGGCTGCACTGTGATTTGCATGCTCGGCTACAGCCCACTCAATCCGCCTAGGATGCGCGGGACAGCGGTGATCGGGGTGGACGGCATAGTCGTCGTCGACATGGAGTTGCGCAATGGCCTCGGTTTCCTGGCGACCCCAGTCGGCCACATCCACGAGATCAGAGACAACATGCGCGGCCTGGCCGACCACCTCAAGCTCAGCGACAGCGAGCGCAATGCGATGTTCGATGAGCTGCGCAAGTGGATATCGCGGGACTTCCGCGCAACGTCGACACCGGAGGAATGACGGATGCCTGAGATACTGAAAATTTGGACGCTGTGCGCACTGCTGTCAGCCTCTTTTTACGTCGTGATGGCCGCGCTCGTTGCGAGTAACGGCGCGGCCTTCGCCTTCGGCGGGCTAGCTCTTGTCGTGTCTTTGGCGTCCTTGTTCATCATATCCATTGAGGTTGATTGACACGATCCCTTGTGCACCGAGCCACGCCAGGACATTCATAGCGTTAAAGTACGCGACACGGGTGCCGTCTTCTTTCCACTGGGCCGTCTTCCCTCGAGGGAACTTGGCCGGCGCCTTCCAGGCCTTCGGCAGTATAAGAAGCACTGTCGCGTCTTCAGCTGGTAGGCTATACTTACACGCAGAATTGATCGATTCTGCGCATCGTATCGCAAGGTGATGGGGGTTCATGATATCCTATCCTTCTGACGTCTGATCCTTCGCAGCATGCACTCGACCGACTTGCGACTGCGCCGCACCTGACCCTCGAGCTGATAGCCGGCTCCGATTTGGTCAAGCCGTCGCAGCTCGGCGATGTCATCGGGGCTCCATTTGACCCTGGCCGCCGTGATCCGATCCCGATAGGCGCGCTGCCCAACGGCTGTGATGCTTCGCCCGATACGTTCAGAGATGAGGCATCTTGGCAGCTGGCCCCAGAGTTGGTGCAGCACCCTAGCCTCTCTGGCGCTCCACTTCGACTTGTCCGTCATGGTAGGCTCCACATAGTTGCTGCACCTTGGGTTGCATATGGCATCAATGACGTCTTCGCCAGCGCCCGCAGCTTGCGCACCACCTTCCCGAGGTGGCTCTGCCGATCCGAAGCCGTTTCGAGGGGCTGGGCGGGCGCCAGCTCTCCGGCGAGTACGTGGGTGCTGACTGCGTTCTCGGCCCCCACAGCCCCAATTCTGCGCAGCGTTGCCCCTACCTTCGACGGGTCGAGCGGATCGTCGGCGCGGTGCAGCTCTTGAACCCTCTGGGTTGTAGTAGCATCGAAGACAATGTCGCCGTCGACCGAGCGCGCTTGGAACACCAGCGGGTCTTCCGGCTCTGGGGCATCCTTGTGTTTCTCGACCGTCAGCTCGACGATGCGGTGCACGCGATCGCCGCGCGCAATCATGACAGTATCGAAACCAGCATGGAACGCCGCCGAGCCCATCGCCCCCTTGCTGTCGTCCTTGCCTATGTGATGCAGTACCAGGACAGTACAGCCGAGCCCTTCGGCCAGGCTCTCGCACATCTTGACGATGCGGCTCGCGTCCGCGTGATCCATGATGTTGAGGCCCAGCGCGCTCTTGGCCAGCGTGTCGATGACGATCAGCGCAGGCTTAGCACACCTCTTGGCTACCTGTTCCCCGAACTCCTGGACCTCCTCGGGCAGCGCGAACAGCGGCGCGCGCACAGTGAAGAAGTTCTCGATCTTGCCTGTCACACCGCGCCCCAGCTTCCAGTTGCGCCGACGCGAGCCTCGGATGGATCGCATTCCCTCGAGGCCAGCATAGACGACTGGCCCCTGCACGACGGGCCGGCCGTGGTAGTCGATGCCGCTCGCGATCGACAGGGCCATGTCGAGGGCCAAATACGACTTATACGATTGTGTCTTGCCGAGCAGCATGGCCGTCGTGCCTGCGATGAGGAGGTCCGGGATGAGCCACGAGATCGGCGCCTCGACTTCCATCTCGTCTTCGTCTTCGGGGTAGAAGCGCGAACGCGTGGGCTTCGGGATTGCCGCAGCGAAAACTTCAGCGGCGCTGGCCACCGCATACGCGCCTTCTCCGTTCTGCGCATACTTGTAGGCGTTGGCGACTTTGATCGCTAAGTCGCTGGCGCTCCAAGGCGGGGAGCATTGGGGGTTCCACACTTCGGCAAGTAGCGCTGTTGCAGCCAATTGAGAGATGCCAAGCTCTCGTAGTTCAGCAGCAATATTATATGCCGCAGCATCTCCGCCGAATCCTTCGATCGCAACGCGCCCTCGCTTGACGCAATCAACAACGTGAGTCCTTGCTCGTTGTAAATTGGAAGGTGTGTCTTCAGCGACATTCGCCGATGTTGCAATTTGAGCAGCCCGAGAAGCCGCAGCCGATACCCATTCCGGGAGAGGTGCGAGGGGGAGATCACATTCGACGGCATAGTTCTTTCCTCCCACGATTGAGGGGGGAAGTAGGACGTAGCCACCTCGACCCCTCGTGTCGATGGCGGCGCCTGGGATCAGTGTCTTGACACGGCTGGGGAGTGAGCCCTCGAAGTAGGCATGGAGGCCACCTCTCGGACTGCGCACGGTGTAGGTTTCGGGGACATCTTGCAGCGACCATTCCGTGAGTGCTTCAGCTTCGACATCGACGACAGCCCAGCCGCACGTTTCAGGCGACATTCCGATATTGTAATCTGCATTTTCGGCCCACCAAGTCTTGATCTGCTGAACGTCATCCGAGGCTGAATGAAAGCCATTCGTCGTCGCGGGGACTTTCGTGCCCGGCCAACACGGAAATACTTTCATCCCCGCCTCAGCGTAGGCGAGAGCCGCGTCTAATAATGCATTGGCCGTCATGATCATTCTTGCCCCCGGAAGCAAATTACACTATACCCTGAAATTGTAAAGACGGGATGCGCGCTGGGGGCCGTATGAATCTGGAATACATAGAAGAAACACGAGCGTTCGTGCTCCGGGTGCCTCGCACCAATACGCCACTTGTTCGGGAGCTGGTGCAATCGCATGGCTGGGATATGTCTCTGCCTCGGTCGACGGTTGACACGGCACTGATGTTCACGACCGACGCTTATGCAGCCGCAGCGTTCACCGAGATTGCCACAGCCGAGGCGAGAGAACAACTGGCCCCGATCGCTCGGGAGGTGGCCAAGAGCTGGGCGACGGAGAGTAAGGCTAACATCGCTTCGCCAGCGGGCACCCAGCTATGGCCGTTCCAGAAGGCGGGCGTTGAGTTTTGCATGCAACGATCCCACTCTTTGATCGGTGATTCGCCCGGTTTAGGCAAGACGGCGCAGGCCATTTGTGTAGCCAACGAGATGAAGGCCAAGCGCATCTTGGTCATCTGTCCGGCGGCGATCCGGCTGCAATGGATAGCGAAAATTCGTGAATGGACTACACTGCCATGGCCCTACGTGTTGCATCCGATACTTAAAGCCGGCCATGGCGTGCATCCCAATGCTCACTATACCGTCGTCAGCTACGAGCTGGCCTCGACGGCGGCGATCGGCGCAGCCCTGGCTGACCGCACCTACGACTTGCTTATACTAGACGAGGCCCACTACCTCAAAACGATCGACACGCGGCGGACCCGAGCCATCTTCGGCGGGGGCAAGGACCGGAAGTTCGAGCCGCTCGCCAGCCGGGCCGGAGCCGTCGTCGCCTTGACCGGGACGCCGCTCCCAAACCGCCCCAGGGAGGCATACACTTTGGCCCGAGGTCTCTGCCACGAAGCGATCGACTTCATGAGCGAGCAAGGCTTCAAGGACCGCTACAATCCGTCGATGCAGATCACGCACAACGGCAAGATCGTAGCCAACCGGGAGGAGAGCGGCCGGAGCTTCGAATTGCAAAACAGACTGCGGGCTCACTTCATGGTCAGGAGGGAGAAGCACGGCGAGCGTGGCGTCATGAAGCAACTCGTGCTCCCGGTCTATGACATCGTTCAGCTCGAGAAGACGGGGCCGGTGAAGCTGGCGCTGGAAGCTGAGAGCATGCTTCACCTCGACCCGGAAACCTTATCTGGGGCGGACGCTAAAATCCTAGGCCATGTAGCCGAGGTTAGACGGCTGATGGGCGTGGCCCTCGCTCCCCAGGTTGCAGACTATGCCGACATGCTCATCGACGGCGGCGAGGAGAAGCTCGTCATCTTCGGCTGGCACACCGAAGTCCTCGACATCCTCCAGCAAAAGCTGGCCAAGCATGGGGTTGTGAGGATCGACGGCTCGACGTCGGCGAGGAGACGGCAAGAGAACGTCGCCGCATTCCAGCACAACCCGAGGATCAAAGTCATCATTGGCAACATGCTCGCCATGGGTGTCGGTGTCGACGGACTTCAGCATTGCTGCAGTCATGTTTTGCTTGCCGAGCCCGACTGGGTTCCGGGCAATAACGTCCAGGCTATCGACCGGCTCGACCGAGGAGGCCAAAAGCGACAAGTCCAGGCCGACATTTTCGTGGCCCCTGGCTCCTTCGCCGAACGCATCCTGGCCTCCGCACTCCGCAAAATGCAAACGATCCACAAGTCATTGGACGCACGGGTGCAGAAAATCTGGTAAGCCAAACTGCAATGTTCTTGATTTACAAACGAAATTGTAGTTATGTGTTCGCGAGGCTGGCCGCATTGGTAGCGGACGATGGGCCTGATGAGACGGCTTTAGCGGGCTGTTGATCCAGGGAACCCAGCGAAGTAGCCGAGCCTAGGATCGGTCAGGGGCACCATCCCCACGGCCTCAAACACGGAGAACAGAAATGCTGAATATCACGGGCGGGAAGGTCAGCTACGGCCGAACTGTAAAGACGGGAGACTTCGAGAACAAGCGCGTCGATGTAGAGCTTCATTTCTCCGTTGGGGAGGATGAGGATTCGCACGAAGCTCTAATGGCACTCGCCGGCCAGCTGGCCTGGAAGCAATGTCACGAGATGCTGGCGATGACGAAGTTGCCAGCGACGATCGAGGGGCAAGCCCAGCCGGCTTTGGTCGCCTCTCCTGCTGCACAAGCCGTCGAGGCGCGGAAGCCCGGCCGGCCGCCGAAGGTCGCGTTAGTTGCTCCCGCTGCCCCTGTACCAGCGCCCGTTGCTCACAAAGCGCCAGAGCTGTCCTTGCCATCAGAGCCGGTGAAGATCGCCCCCTCTCATGACGACGATCTTCTTGGGCTCGGCGGCGAGACCGCCCCCATAACCGATGCGGACCTGACGAAGGCGATCCAAGATCGGCAAGCCGTCGTCAAGAACGGTACAGCGATCCGCACCTTGATCGCGTCCTTCATCCCGAAGGGTCAGATCAATTCCTTCAAGAACATCCCGGCTGACAAGCGGTCGGAATTCGTCGAAGCCCTGAACTCCGTTCCGTCGCTCTAACAGCTTCGACGAAGCCACAACCCTGGAGAAACGAACATGAACATCAAGCTCACCAAAAGCCAGATCACGTCGGTCCCCGGCCTCCTCAAGTCCGGTCGCACGATGAAGGGCCTCTCGATCGACTGGGGCGTCTCTGTCAGCACGCTCTATCATTACTTCCCAGGCGGCGTGCGCGGGATGACCGGCGAAGCTCATAAGACTGCGGCATCGGTCAGCCGCTCGCCAGTCAAGAAGTCGCCGGTCAAGAAGTCAGCCTCGAAGAAGTCCAAGTCGCTGACAGCAGCGATCAAGGCCGGCACCAAGAAAGTCAAGAAGGCGAAGTAAGTCTCGCAACTCGAGAGGGGTCAAGACCATGTCTGCACATCACGATCTTGGCCCCTCGGGTTCCGAACGCTGGATGAAATGCCCCGGCTCTGTGGCGCTGCTGCAAGAGCTGCGCGTCTTCAATGCCGACCTCCTCCCGACCGATGAGGAGGACTACCAGATCGAAGGCCACGTCCTGCATGAGGCGACGGCCGAGTTGATGAATTCGGGAGACGATGCCTGGGTTATGGCCGGAGAAGTCCGTCAGGGCGTCAAGTTCGGCCTTGAAAACGGCAGCGCCATTCAACTGTGCATCGACACGATGCGCGCGACGATGGGGCCGGACACTAAGACCTTCGTCGAATACCGCATCAGCGCCCCCGAGCTGCATCCCGAGGCCTTCGGGACGCTCGACTTCGGCGCGGTGACAGGGCACGAGATCACCATTGTTGACTGCAAGTATGGCAAGGGCGTCGTCGTGGACGTCCAGGAAAACTCGCAGCTGATGTACTATGCCTTCGGTCTGCTGCGGCTGTTCCCCGACGTTGAGATGGTGACGATCACTATCGTGCAGCCTCGCGCCTTTCACGCTGATGGCCCGGTCAGGTCGTGGCGCATCTCGGCCGACGACATCCGCGATTGGGCGCTGACGGTCCTTGGCCCTGCAATGCATCGCACCTACCGGGACAACTCGCTCGACGCTGGCGCTTGGTGCCGCTTCTGCCCGGCGAAGCTCGTCTGCCCGATGCTCAAGTCTCTGTTCGACGCCGCTTGCACCTACGACCCTACCCGAGTTGTAGAGGTCAACGATGCCGTGCTCGGGCAGTCGTGGAACTACGTCAAGGCGGTAAAGCACTACCTCACGGCGCTGGAGAAGGAAGTCCTGAAGCGGCTCAACGCCGGCGGCGCGGTGCCCGGCTGCAAGCTGGTGCCGAAGCGCGCCAACCGGGTTTGGAAGTCGGACGCCTCCGACCATATCGTGACGGCGCTTGGCCCCCTGGCCTTCGAGCCCCAGGCCTTGCGCTCGCCGGCAGAGATTGAGAAGATGGGAGGCAGCGCTGCCGAGCTGGTCAAGCGCTGGGCCTTCACCCCGGAAAGCGGGCTGACCGTCGCCGCTGAAGACGACAGCCGGCCAGCTGTGAAGATGCGCAGATCGACTGAGGTCTTCGCAGATGCAGTGACCAAGCTGACGGAGTTCAAGACATGACAAAACTAGAGGTCGCGCAGAAGAATTTGATCGCTGCCATGATGGCCATCATCCTCGCCCCCGAGCAGCCCAGCGCGGAAGCTCGGGCCAGGGCCGACGCGGCTACGGCAGCCTACCGCACGGCGCTACGGCAGCACCGCAACGCAATCGCGGAAGCCCGTGGCCGCGCGATCGCCGGTGAGGCCCTTGAGCTGAAGCGAGCGGCGCTGTGATCAATCTCAGGATCACCGGCTACAACCGCATCTTTGGGCCTCCAACCGGCATGGATGACGCTGAGTGCACGAGGCTCCATGTCCGCGTCGACCAGGATGGCGTCTGCAACAGCGCGTGGGAGCCTACACCAGCTGATCTGGCGGCGTTGAACGCTGGCGGGCGTATCATCCTGGCCGTCTACAAATGCCAGCCGCCGGTGATGCTGTACGTCGAGCCTAGAGAGGAGCAAGTCGCATGATCCCGAAAATGGACTACCACGCTGCAGAGAAGCGCGCACGAGCAAAGGAAGCCGTTCGGGCTTTCCATGACCAAAGTTTAGTCGAAAGCTTTCGCTTCCACGGTCTTAGCCTTGCCGAGATGGACCGTGCCGAGTTGCTTGGCGTGATCTCATTCCTCGCTATGGCTGACGGCTATATGCGGACGGTTAAGCTCGACGATCAGGAGTAAGCCATGTGGGGCCGGATCGTTGCCGCTCTCATTGGCGCGGCAATGGCCGGCGCTGCCTTGTATATCACGCTCAGCGATGCTATCGCCTCGGGTCGATGGACGACTGAGCACCTGGTCATGCCCATCGTCATGCTCGGCGTGATCTATTGCGGGCGCCAAGTTGCAGCTGAACCTAATTGGATATCGAAGCTCGGGTTCCTCCTCGGGGCGCTCGCCGCGACGGCTGTCATGCTCATCATCGGGGTCGGCCGCCAGGGCGAGGCTGCTGCAACAATCGGCGGCTCGGTCGAGTTCAACAATGCCGAGCGCATCACTGAGACTGAGCAGCTTCGCCGCAACCGCCAGCGCCTCTCGGAAGCTCAGGACAAGCTCCCAGGTTGCGTCTACAGGACGGGAGAATGCGACCGCGTCAATGCAACCATAAGTGTATATGATCGCGCGGTCGAGGGTTCTCTGTCCCGGCTGTCCAAACTTCCGCCGGCTCGGCCTGTAGATGCAACAGCAGATCAAGTTGTACAGGTCGTCCGACTGTTTGGCGGTCCCGACAAACTGGCGCGCGAGGTGCTGTCCGCTGTGCGCCCATGGCTGCTCAATCTGTTGTTCGAGCTGCTGGCCGTCCTAGCGTTTCACGTTGCTTTTCGCCCATCAAAATCGGCTGCCCGGACAACGCTGAACCGTGATGGGCAAACTGATGGGCGGACAACGCTGAACCGTGATGGGCAACGCCTGAACAACGTCATCGTTTTGCCCAACCGGACAACCGTTGAACCGCAATGGGCATCTTTGATGGGCATGGCCAAGAACGACGTGGTTTTGGCGAGCCAATCTGAGCTGGTTGCGCAACTTGGTTTTTCCAGCCGAAGGACGTTGGGCCGTTGGCTGGACAGCCAAGTTGCTCTTGGTCGGTTGACCTATGCAACTACGCGCTCTGGTACAACCATAAGGATAATTCAAACTCAACTTGTAAAGCCAAATTAAGTAGTGTAGTTTGACGTCTTCTTAGAAATGGAGATGCAACTCATGGCAGTGCAAGAACTCATCCGGTCGCCCCGGATCACGTCTGATGTCGAGAAGGTTACGCCTGCGATGGCGGCCAAATGGCTCGAACAGGAGGACCCCAACCGGCGCTTGTCTCATGGAACTGGCGATGCATATGCAAGGCTAATGACAGCGGGAGAGTGGGAGCTGAACGGAGAGGCGATCCAGTTCGACAATGAGGGTCGGTTGCTCAATGGCCAGCACCGTCTTCACGCTTGCGTGAAGTCTGGCGTGGCGTTCGACGTCGTCGTGGTGCGAGGGCTTCCTACAGAGACCCAGCGCACGATGGACGACCCGCGCCGCCGAAGCGCGCTCGACCAGCAGAGACTATTGGCCAGCGATACCCCAAGCCAGGCTGTGGCGGCCGCGCGGTGGCTCCTGAAGCTGCGCCTGGCGTCGACCGGCTCGGCTAAGAGGACGACCAACACCGAAGTCCTTGGGGTCCTGGCCAAGCACCCTGGGCTCTCAGACAGCGCGCGCAAGGTCGGCGAGCGCGTCTTGATCCTGGCGCCCTCGATCGCGACCACGTTCCACTACATCGGGTCTGAGCTGCTGAAGAACCCCGACCGCGCCGAGGCCATGCTGAAGGTGCTCGAGGAGGGCGTGCCAGACTATCCAGGCTGCGCGATGCATGCATGGCGCGAGAAATTGATCCGCGCCCAGCGCCACGGTGGTCAAGGTCTGTCCGGTGTGGATCAGTTCGACGGCACCAGCCACGCTTGGAACCTGTTTGTTGCCCATACGCCGGTCAAGCGATTCGTCGTCCCCGACGACGTGACTATCGAAAATCTTGCTGTCGGAATGCTTTAGCCTCTTGTGCTAATCCGCAAACTGTAGCATTGTCCTTCTGTCACTAGGCCGGTAACTGTTGCAAGCTAAGGACCCAAGCGAACCGACGACACGAGGCCTAGTGATTCTCCCTCTACCGAAGAACCGAAGGACAACCTGACCATGGCCGACCCCATCATCTTTTCCCTCACCTGCCCTGTTGTGATGGCATTCCCGACGCTTCTCGAAGCCAAGGCTTTCATGAAGAATGGGAAGCCCAACGGCGAGCCGAAGTTCGGCGCCGCCTTCATCTTCCCCGCGAGCCATCCCGATCTGCCCGAGCTGAAGAAGGCGTTGATCGCAGCTGCGCGCCAGAAGTTCCCCTCGATCGACCTCAAGACGCTGTCGCTGTGCCTCAACACGGGCGAGAAGGAAGTCGAGGCGGCGCGCAAGGCGACGGAGGCCAAGGGCAAGGTGTACGACGGCAAGGCCGACTTCATGCTCGGCAAGCTGGTCGTCAAGGCGCGGTCGAAGTATCGCCCGGCGCTGTCCTTCATCGAGGGCAATCGCGTTGTCGAGATCACCGACGACGCCGCAGTGAAGCAGCATATCGGCAAGTTCTTCTTCGGCGCAGAAGTCCTCGCTCAGTTCAACCTCGTTGCCTACGACGGTGACGCGCGCAACCCAGCCGGCGTTACGGCCTACCTGAACATGGTTTTAGCGACGGGCAAGGGAACCCGGATCGGTGGGATGCAGCGCTCGGCCGCAGACACCTTCTCCGGCTATATCGGCTCCGCTTCGGCGGTTGACCCCCTCGGAAGCTCGGCTGCGTCTGCGGACGTTGACGCCCTCGGCTTCTGACCCTACCAGCGGCGAGCGACCCCTCCCCGTTTCGCGTCCGCAATGACCCGCTGGACCGGCCCCAGGTACTCATCCCCCCGAGTATCTGGGGCCACCCATTTATGGGGCTCTCATGCCTACGATAACCGTCGACTTTGAGACTGTGTCGGCCGTCGATCTTCTCGCTGTCGGACATCATCGATATGCTGAAGACCCGACGACAGCGGTGATCGTGCTCGACATCCGCTCCGAGGATGGTCGAACCTACGAATGGGACCCGAGCAAGCCCGTCGACGTCTTGCGGAAGTTGGCCCTAGACCCTCACGTCACGTGGGAAGCGCACAACGCCGGCTTTGAGAAGGCGATCTGGCGCAAGGTCATGATGCCGGACTACGGACTTCCCGACATCCCCAACGAGCGCTGGGTGTGCACGATGGCGGCTTGCGCCTATAAGGCGATCCCGCAAGCGCTGGACAACGCCGCGATCACCTTGCGCCTCGGTGAGAGCAAGGACGCTGAAGGGTCGAAGCTGACGATCGGCCTGTCCAAGATGGACAAGCACGGCAGCATGCCCGAGATCACGCCAGCCATACTTGTGCGCGTCCACGCATATTGCGGCCAGGACAACGCGGTCGAAGCCGCGCTCGGACACCGCGTTGGCCGTCTGCCGCCATCCGAGCAAGCGATCTGGCTCATGGACCAGGCGCGGAACGAGCGCGGCGTTCAGATCGACGTGGCCTTCGCCATCGCAGCCGACAAGGTCGTCGAGGAGGCCAAGGGGCCGCTGCTGGCCGAGCACGCGAAGCTGACCGGGGGCCTCAAGCCGACCCAGCGCGAGAAGGTCATGGACTGGCTCGGCTTCAGTGGCTTGACGCTGCCCGATCTCCAGCGCGAGACCGTTGCGGACATCCTCGGCATAAACGACGATGCGGAAGACGTCGACGGCCCAGCGCGCTCGCCACGACCCGAGCTGCCCGAAGACGTCCGGCGCGTGCTCGAAATCCGCTACCTCATCAACTCCACCTCGATCGCCAAGCTCAAGACGATGCTGGCGTGCGTCTGCGCGGACGGCCGTGCTCGAGGGCTGTTCAACTACCACGGCACTGGACCGGGCCGCTCGACATCGAAGCTGCTACAACTCCAGAATTTCCCAAGGGGTACGATCAAGGACCCCGAGACGGGTAAGGCGCCGGACCCGGAGAAGCTCGTCCAGGCGATCATGACTGGCAGTGCAGCGCATGTCGAGCGCACGATAGGGCCAGCGATCGAATGCGTGTCGAGCGCCCTACGGCATGCTCTGATCGCCAAGGACGGCCACGTGCTCATGGCCGGAGACTACGCAGGTATCCAGGCTCGTGTGGTGCTGGCGCTCGCCGGCCAATACGACAAGGTCGCCGTGGTGGCTGCCGGCGCCGATATCTATTGCGACATGGCGACCTCGATCTATCGTCGGAAGATTACGAAAGAGGCCGATCCGGCGGAAAGGCAAGTAGGCAAAAACTGTTTCGGCGCGGAAACTCTAGTACTGACGAATCACGGAGCAAAGCGCATAGTCAGTGTAACTACGGATGATTTACTTTGGGACGGAATACAATGGGTGAACCACAGCGGATTAGTCTTCCGGGGCAGGAAGAAAACGATACGGCTGTCAGGAGTATCTGTGACGCCGGAACATCCCGTATTAGTCGACAGCCATTGGCTGCCCGCCGCCATAGTGGCGGAAAACGAGGGCGTGAAATGCCGAGCATTGGCGACAGGTTCGGAGAACTTACCGTCACCGGGTACGAGCCGGGAAACCTACGGTTCGTCAGTCGGAAGGTCAACTGCAAAAACAAACGCCAAGTTGACACAATGCAAAAGCGCATCCTCGAGTTGGAACGACGTTTACGATCTTGCCAATGCGGGTCCGCGTCACCGTTTCACGATCCTCACGGATAGTGGGCCTTTGATCGTTCACAATTGCGTTCTTGGGCTAGGCTTTGGGATGGGTGCGGGGAAGTTTCACGACAAGTATGGCGAAGGCCAAGAGCTGGCGTTCAACGAGGAAGTCGTCCGCATTTACAGGAAGGAATGGGCACCGAACGTGCCGAGGCTCTGGTATGGCTTGATGGACGCGGCTGCTCTGGCCGTCCACACGCGCGAAGCCGTCCAGCCGTTCATGTGGATCAACAGGACGAAGACCTATCTTCCGATCGTCTATCAAATCGAAGACGGCTGGCTCTCCTGCAAGCTCCCGAGCGGTCGGAAGATTTGGTATTGGAACCCGCAGCCGACGAAGGAACCCGTGCCGTGGGATGCCGACGATATCAGGCTGTCCTTCACATATCAGGCCACGAAGCAAGGTCGCCTGAAAACGATCCATGCGTTCGGCGGGCTGCTCACTGAGAACGTGGTGATGGGTATCGAACGCGACATCATGGCGGCCGGCGAGCTGGCGCTCGAGGAAGCTGGCTTTCCCACGGTGATGAACATCCACGATGAAGTCGTTTGTGAAGTGCCAGAACTACAGTTTGACGTTGCGAAGTTCAACGCCTGTATGTTACAAGCTCAGGAGCTAGATTGGGTCAAGCAGCTGCGAATTCCGATCGCCGTCGAGACATGGCCCAAGCCCGTCAAGAGGTATCGGAAATAGCCATGGCCAAGAAGATCAACAGCCGGGCAAAGGGAGCCAGGGGCGAACTCGAGCTGGCCGCCCAGCTGAAGGAATGGGGCTTCGACGCGCGCCGGGGTCAGCAGTTCTCCGGTGGCGGCGACAGCCCCGACGTCATCCACAATCTCGGGCCATTTCACCTCGAGTGCAAACGGGTCGAGAGTGGCAATCTCTACAAGTGGATGGCCCAAGCCAAGCGCGATGCTGCGGCGACCAAGATGCCTTTGGTCGTCCATCGTCGCACAAGAGAGGAGTGGGTCGTGGTGATGCGGCTTGAGGACCTTCTTCGCCTCATGCCGTTCATGCCCGACGACCTCAGCGTTTCCTAGCTGCCGGCGCCCGGCGACGGTGCAATAAGTCCTCCAGCCCCTCAGCTACCGCGTTGATCCGCTCGCCCCTCTGATCAACCTTCCGCAGACAGTCCTCAACGCGGGCCATCCTAGCGTCTTGGCTCTGAAGAACTTCCTTTAGCTCGGCTTTGGTGACGTGATGCTGGGCAAGCTGTAGTTCGATCCGCTTCAGGTGCTCAACGAGGTCGTTCAGCTTATTCGGCATCATCGCCCCCAGCTGCTCAAAATGCGTCATCCGCTCCGCCACCACCTTCATTTCCGACGCGACGATCGTCTCGACACGCCGGTCGCCTGAAACGATCTGCTCGTTGAGGGTCTTCCAAACGAAAGCGATCACCGCCCCCATCACGGTCATGAGGATTGAGCCGAAGTCCAAGGCCAACGGTATCTGGGTCATCTGGTCTCCCTACGAGGCCAGACTATGCGCCTCCCTCAGCGCCTCCACATACCCCAATAGGTCATGGTCGCCAAAGAGGTCTAGTTGACCCAACAACCCTTGTAAAGGGCGGATGTGCTCGTAGGGAGGATCAGGCCACTCGGTAAAGGGGTCGGAGCCCTTGCGATATTGCCGCACCTCGACGTCTGCCAAGTAGCGCCGCAGGGGGGCGTAGCCGGCTTTCGGTGCTCCGAAGGTGACGATCTCGACCGGAGGATGCCCGGCGAGCTTCAGGAGGGCGCCTACAAGGATCGCGATCGCGCCGCCCCTGGAGTGCCCGGCGAGCACGATCGGCCTGTCCTGAGCCAAATTCAGGGCTTCTCCGGCCAGTCTACAGGCGATGGCGAAGAACCCGGCGTGCACTGGCCCGAGAACCGGGTGCACTTCGGGCAAGGTGAGGAGGTTGCTGATCCACTCGTCCGGTCGATAGGTCCCACGAAATGTAAGAGCAACTCGTCCACGATCGCCCCAGACCTCGACCTCTTTGCCATTCCCATACGTGAGGATGGTCAGGGCCGCTAGGTGGCGGTCACGGCTCCGATGATCTGGTGCCTCGGGGACTTCCGGCGGCTCTCTCAGATCATCAGGCATGGCGCTACCTATCGAGGTCGAGGTGGGGCTTACTTGTAGAGCTTGGAGCGCACTGCGCAGTCTTTGGCCTCGAGCAGCTTTCGAAGACCTGCCGAGCGCTCCGGGTTGCGCGGAAGGTCTCGCGCCATCTGCTCAGCTAGCTTGCAGAAAGGCTCGCTTACGGCCTGCAAATGCGGAGGTAGGTGCTGGTACTCAAAAAACTGGAGCATGGGCTCGTAGTCCGGATTCGGTCCAGCGCCTACAGCTTGGTCGGCCATGGGAATAGCTCCTCTTTCTGCCAAACGGCTCAGTTCATCGCGACGTTTGGGGGCGTCGTCGGGTCAATCCAGTCGGCGAACGACCGCAGGATCAAAGCGGTGCCGCCGTTGCCGGCCTTCTGCCCAGCGCCCCAGATCATGGTAGCGGCCGCGCCGACGCCGCCGATGACCTGCTCTTGCATGCTCTCGTTGATGTAGCCCTTGGCTACGAGGTATCCGCAACCCAGCGTGGCCGTGTGGCGAATAAGGCTGAAGGCGACTTGCCTTAGGAACAGCGAGGGCATGGTCACTTACCTTTCGTTAAGGTCTTCTCCAGGTCGCGGGCCATCTCGAGACCTTGCTTGGCCATCTCTGTCATAGCAAAGTAGGCGTCGTCGATCAACTGCCGCTTTTCGCTGCCCGGCATCTTGGGATCGGCATAGACCCACTTAACGGTCTGGGCCGACGCCTGGATCGCCGTCTGGTAAGCCTTCAGGCGGTCGGTGAGGAACGTGGCGTTCGTCGAGCTGATGAAGGTCGCCGCGTCGATGTCCCCTTGCTTCACCTTGCTGATCCAACTCGTGTAGACCTTGTTCGCCGCCTCCTGCTTCTCATAGAAGTCCTCGACATAGATCGACGACGCGCTCGGATGGCGGGCCACGAACGCCTGAACGAAAGGGATATCGGCTAAGGTCCGGTCGGGTCGGTTCTCGGGGTCCGGGACGACGCCAGCCTTGCGCAAGCCCATGTCGAGAGCTTGCAGCGTCATCATGCCGAGGCCACCGCTCCAGCCCCGGACGTAGTGCTCGATCAGCATCGGGCTCGAGATCGCGGCGGCGCCTTGCCCGACCCACGTCTTCTTATCGAGCCGATGCGACGAAACCCCAGGCAACTGCGACATGAACATGCCGATCGCCTTGGACGTCTCGGTGGTGTACGGCGTATATTGATACTCTGGCAACCCCTTCTCCGAGGATGACGGGATCACAGGTGCACCATTGTAGAGCCTTCGGTTCGATGCCTGCTCGACGATCGGGGCCATACCTGTCGGCATGATGACCTCGCCTAGGATCGTGTCCCCCATCGACTTCGCAAAGTCCTTCCAAGCGTAGGGGTTCTGGTCGAAGTATTGCTCCATCAGACGCTCTGGCACGGTGCCGAAGATCATTCCGACTGCGAATGGCTTCGGGTAGCGCAACAGTGCGCCGTTGTTGACGTAGTATTGGCCGTCGCTCCCGATCCTGACTTGGTCATTGGGGCGCACCCTCGCGCGGTCGGCCGTCGTCGGCTCCCACTTATTGGTTGGGATGATCCACATTGTATCGCGCTGCCACCGGGGAAGCGCTGCAATCCGGCTGTCGAGAACCCCGTTTTCGTCGCGCTGGGCATAGAATACCAAGATCGACGGGATCGTGATCGAACCTGCGAGCACCGCAGTTGTTTGAGCCGGTCGAGCGGCCATGCTCTCGCCGAGCCTCGCCATGTCCTGCACTCGCGCGTTGGCGAAAGCGAAGATCATGTTGATGCCGCGCATCTTGGCCCCAGTGCGCGTGTTGTCCATGCTGGTCTCGCGCGAGATATAGGCAGCGTCAATGTTGGCCCGCTTCCATTGCGTGTCTGCGCGCGGGGCAGGCAACCCGAAGGACCCTTCCACCGGTGGGACGCCTTCAGTCGGCTTGCGGTCGCGAGAACCCATATAAAGCTCTTGGCCGAAGTCCCCGAGCGGCCCTTCCTTCGTCGGCACAAGGCCCTGCTCGCGCAAGGGAGAGGGGGGTGCCTCTGGTGACGGAAGCAGCGTCGGCTCGTTGAGCTTCGCGGCCATCTCAGCGCGGGCTTGCTCGGTCATGTAGCGCTCGCTCTGGCGCATCACCTTCCGATAGGCGCCGAGATGCGAGGCCGACATGACGATCTCGGTCGCAGCGCGCGACGGCTCCAAGACGTACTTGCCGAAGGCGTCGATCGGCAAGCCCAACACTGCGCCGGACTTCTGGTACATCGTAGCTTCTGGGTTGACGACGACATTCCAGGCGCGCGTGAACAGCCCCGTCTCTTGGGCCAAGCTCTCGACGTGCTTCTGAAGGAAGTTGCGGTCGAGCGAAACCATCGACGTGTGACCACCGCCAGACCGAAGCCAGTTGACGAAATGCTCGTCCTTCGTGGCCGCGCTCTTGAGCCCCTTCGCCATATCGATCGGCGTGAATAGTCCACGCTGGAAGTTCGCCGCAGCTCCGAATGGCTCCCGCATGAGGTGCTTCGCCCAGAACATCGGGTTCAGGATCGAACCTGCGCGCAGTGTCGACGCCGGCATGGCGAGGAAGCGCTCGTAAACTCCGATATCCGCAGCGTCCAGGTTCTTCATCGCGCGGGCTATGTCGGGGTCGACGCGATAGTCTGTCGCCACGCCATCGCGGAACACGCGGATGACATCCTCGCCCGGTGGCCGCGTGACGTCGTCGATCATCGTGGCGAGATGCATGTTGGGGTCATCGACGCCCTCGCGCTTGAGCCAGTTGGTAATGCCTTGGTCGATCTCGCCGCCGCGCTCGTTGATCGTCTCGATCTCAGACTTCGGCTTAGCGCCTTCCCGAACGGGGCCGACCTCGCCATCGTCCGCACGCTTCGCCAGTGCCGAACCCTTCCTCCCCGGCTGTTCCTTCAGCGGCGTAACCCGTCCACTTTCCATCGCGAGAAGCGTGTCAACGAGCTTGCGCGAGACCACGTTTCGCTCGGCCATTGCGATCATCGTATAGGTGTTCTTGATGATGCTCTGAAGCGGGTCGACGATCTCACGGCCGGAGCCGTCTATCTTGTGGATGGGGTTTCGGGCTTGCAGGCTATCGCCAGCGCCTTGGATCGTCCTACCCTCGACGCGGAAGACCCGATGGAAGGGAACATAGAGCCCGTTGACCTTGGTCATCGCAGCGTAGCCCTTGGCTGAAAGGACGCCGCTGTCACGCAAGTACGCCGACACTTGGTTTTGGAAGTTCACCAGCTCCAGCATCGGCTTGCCCATTTGGGCCTTGTTCGTCTCAACAATGACTTTGGCCGCGTTCATGTTCACGCCGGTCCCGATCTCTCGACCTTCCAGCTCAGCCGCGCGTGCAGCCGCGATGAAGCGGCGGAACTCGGGGATCGCGTCCTCGACGGGCTTCATGATCGCTTCGAAGCTCTTGCCGATCCGCTTCGACGTGAAGAAATCCTGCGGCCCGCCGTGGCCGTTGAAGTCCTCCAGGAAGGATTGCACTTATCCGGCCACGCCCGAATAGAGCCGCGCCAGCGCACCAGGATGGTCCGCAGCTTCCAGGACCGCAGCTTCCAGCGGCTTGCCTGTCAGGTTGTCGATGGCGTTGCGCAGGAAGTCTTTCGACCCGGCGCCCTCGCCGTAGGGCTTGACCTCGCCGCCGGCCATCTCGATCGCATAGACCTTGTTGACCCAGTCGGCTTGGAACTGCGTGATCGAATAGCTACGGCCCTCCTCGCCAAGGTTGAGCCGGCTGTCCATGTGCGCTCGAGCTGCGTCGATGTCGGGGATGACGTGCTCGGGGATGACGTGCTCGGGGATGTCACCCTTGCGTGCCGCATCGCTGGCACCTCTCAGGGGCTCCGGGGCGGGGTCACCCACGGGTATTTCGCCTCTTGGCGGGCCTGGGGGCTTACCTCCACCCCCGCCCGCTGGCGGCTCAATTTGGCGCGGCCCGGTGTAGAAATCGGTGATCCCCTAAACAATAAAAAAAAAAAACGTCTTGACTTCGTGGTTGGTCGCTGCATCGGCGGCGATCTCGGCCGGCAGCATCCCGTGTTCCTGATACAACCTTTCGAGCTTGGCGGCGACAGCCGGCGCGTTCTCGCCGTCCGCGATGACCCGCGCGGCCATCTCGAAGTCTGGGGCTTTCGGCAGCCCTTGGCCAATGGTCTCGTCAGCTACGCCAGGACCTCGGCGCACGCGCACCATCGGAGGTGCAGAGCCGCCTACGAGGCCGGCGATGTTGACGAGACTGGCGATGTCCTTCTCGGCCTTTGATGCCTCAGTCTCGTCTCCGGTCACTTCCTTGACGACGCCGCCGACCAGGCCACCGATACCGTGCGCGCCCGCATTCATGGCGCGGAACACGAAGTCGACGCCGGCCGCGACTGGGCGCAGCATCGCCTCGTTGACAAAGCGCAGGGGCGAGACGCCTTCGCCGGGCGTGTTGAAGATGGGGATTTGGTTGGTCAGCACATCGTTCAGACGATCGGAAATGCCAAGCGGCTCGTCACCGAAGCCGCGAGCGATGCCGGCGCCGACGCGCGTGGCGATGTTGCCCGGCTGGAAGATCTCGCCGATCACCTGGCGCACGTTGGGCTGGTTCTCGATATCCCCAAGAACCTTGTGCATGGCCTCACCAGCCGCGAGACGTTCAAGCAACGCCTTCGGAGGGCGAGCCGATTTGTCCTCCACAAGCTGGTACTGCTGTGTGTCGGGAACGAGTTCGAATTCATCGGCCATGATCAGTTGCCTTTAGGCATGACGATATAGGGGACGCCGTTGCGGATGACGCGGTACTTGCCGTCATCCCCGCGAACGGCGTCTTCGGGGAAGCCAGTCGGCTTAGGAACCGATGGTGCTGTGGGTGTCGTCGTCACCACAGGCGTCGTCGGCGCGGTGGTCGCTGGAGATGGCGCGCGCATCCGCTCGGCTTGTTTCTTCATGATGTCTTGAAGGCTCGCCTGCCACGGCGAAAGATGCTGCATCATGTTCGGGCCGCTGTACTTGTCGATGACGGCTTGCGGGTCCTTGCCGTTCTTGCGCGCTTCCATGATCTCGCCGTCGACTTGCTTCATGAACTGCATGAGCTTCAGGCGGCTCTCGGGGTCGGTGATCGGAACCAGCGACGACGGCTTGTCGAATAGCGGCTTGACGGCATCCATCAGCTGTTTCTTCTGCGTTGACAGCCGAGATCCGTCCGGCGTCGAAGCGCGGTCGAACTGCTCATTGAGGAAGTTGAAGTCGGCTTTGGACAGGCGGCCGGCGATCATCTCCTCGCGGATCGGGTCGAGCGTCGTCACCTTGCGGTCGTCACCTTCGGGGAGCCACATCCGCTCCAGCAGCGCCGACGACGTTTCCGCGCTTACGGTTGCGCGCGGGTCGGGCTTGCTGCGGCGCTCGACCATGCCGAGAATGTGCTCGAAATGCTGGAGCGACAGCTGATCCTTCGCATCCCTGACATTCTGGATCGTCAGCGTCGAATTCGGTGAGTAGAGGTTGTCCACCATCGCCTTGACGGTGTCCTCAGAGAGCTTCTGTTTCTGCTCTTTGCGCTGCATCTCGGCATAGCGTTGCTCGGCCAGGGCCATACGCTCTTGCGCTCGCGCCTCACGCTCAAATTGCCCCACCTCCATGCCGGTGATGTACTTCGAATACTTTGGGTCCTGCGCGAGCTTCAAGCCCTCGGTGGGGTTCTTCTCGATCGCGCCGAACACCGCAGCCTTGACGATCGCTTCCGACGCTGCCTGGGATATCTTCGTCCTGGCCGCCGACGCCTGCGGACCCGTCAGATTGGGCGAGCTGTCGAACATCGCACCGACGCCGTGGTTCAACGTCTCCAGGGCCATGTCGAGCGAGGTCGGGTCGGCGCGCACCATCACCGAAAGTTGGTTCGACATGGTGCGCATGTTGACTTGCGCGGCTTCGCCGGCCAACGTCGCCATGTCCGACCGGGTCTTCTCGAACATATGTTCGCGCAGCCGCGAGACGCGGTTCTCTGCGTAGTCCTGACCCCTGGCAGTGACGAAAGCGCCGCGCCACTGCTCCAGCGCGGGTTCGAGTACGTCTTTCTGAAACCGGACAGCGGTCTCGGCATCGTTCGGGTCGGCGTTCTTGGCGTGCTCATTCCAGAGCTGGGAGAGGGTCGCTTGCGTCTCCGCAAACGTCGCCGACCCCTGACTTATCTCTCGGTGCTCCGCGTACTGCACAAAGACGTCGCCGGCCGCCTGGATGCTCTGGTTGAAACTGCGACCGTCCTGCTGCTGCATCTGCGCAATGTCACCGTACACGCCAGCGATCCGGCGCGCGTTGTTGACGACTGCGGTCGTTCCGGTCTCACTCGGATTGAGGGAGACGTCCTTGGCTACGATCTGGCGGATGTTCGGCATGCCTAGTATTCCTTACAGGGCGATAGATGCGACGGTAGCAGCTGCCTTGACCGCAGTATTGATCCAGGCGTTCTTCTGCGACTTCCGCGCCTGCTCTTGCGCGAGTTTGGACGCCGCCGACATATTGCGAAACGACTGGGCTTGAGTGCGGTAGCCCTCCTCAGCGATCAGCCCTTGCTGATGCGCCACGGCCTCTTGCAGGGCGCCTTGCTGGGCACTGTCGCGCAGGATGTCGAGAGCCGAGCCGGACGACTGGAAGCCCGACGATGCCACGTCTGCTTGTTGGCCCCCGAGCACCGAGTATTTCTGGCGCTCGAGCTGAGTCATCTTCAGCGCGGTCGACGTGCGCGTGAAGTCCGCGTTCTTGTCCGCCATCGACGCGGCGAGGTCGTAGTTGTAGGCCTCCAGACCGTAGCCCGTTGCCTTGCTTTCAAATGCGGAAGCCGCAAACAGATCGTTGACCGCCCCGCCAGCATAGTCGAACGTCTTTGACGATAGAGCCATGTCACCGATCCTGCGCTTGAACAAAGGAACCTGCGGCCACGACCGTTATTGGCCCCGGTCGTGTTGCTCTCCACATGAATTGGCTATCGAGCGTGTAGTTGTCGGTCATGGTGTCCCAATGGATACCGCTGAACAACTCCGAACTCGTATAGGCCACGGTGGAGGGCTTGCGCAGGTTGGCCGGAACCAGCTTCGCCACATCCGTCCCTACGCTGACGATGTTCACTGTGTCGACGAACTGAAGGCCGAACTGATGCGCGCGCCTGGTCTTTGCAAACGCCGACGACGGCCCCGCTCCGGTATCCTCTTGCTTGTAGGGGCGCAACAGCTGGCCTGTGGACGTGAAGGCATAGCCGACGACGTAGTCCGCTGCCGGATCGTTTCCATCTGGAAGCTCCAGGATGCCCGACGCGCAAGCGAAGGTCCCCAGGTCGATCCCGTCGCGTGTGACCGACACTGTCGCACCGTCGTACAACGCCAAACCGTACAGGCGCGTGATCGTCCCCGTGTCGAATACGAAGGATGGCGCCCTCGCCCCGTCCAGGCTCCACGACGTTTCGAGGCCGTCGTCTTCTTCAAACAGCGGCATCATCTGATAGAGATAACGGACGTTTGACGCAACGCTCGAAACCACAGTTTTGTCACTGAAGCTGCTCGTCGCCGTGCATACGAACCGGCTCAAGCTCCCGTCTGCGCTGGGCGCTACGGCCATGCTCTCGACAAGTAGGTCTGAACCGAGCGGATGCTGGTGCCAAGCGTTGAACGTCGGCGGGGCTGACGTCGTCATTGTGTCGCGGCGGTAGGTGCAGCCCAGCAGCGCACCACCACCCGTCCGCATCCACGCGACCGGCGCCAGCTCTTGCTGGTAAGCCAACTCCGATATGCCGCTCTTAGTCAGATGCTTGGCCATCGCATTGAGTGTGGGTGCTGCGAACTTTCCAGAATAACTATCCGAAAAGTGCTCAATCAGCTTGCGCCCCGCCGACTGCACGTAAAGGATCGAATTCTCCGTTCGAACCGGCTGCACGTCGGCGCATCCGACGCGGGTATCCGGCCGAGCTTGGATATTCGTTGGAGAGATGCCAGACGAATTGGAAGCTGCTTTGACGATCCACTCGCCGCGAGACGTCCCGGCCACCACGCCCTGCACATCCGCTTCAAGCCAGAATATCGACGTCGACAATTTGGCGTTGAAGATATAGCTTATAGCATTGTTATCGTTCACCGCCGCGTTCTTGTCAGTCGGACTGAATGTCAGCGGATCGTTCGACATCGACGCGTCGATACGGTTCTTAATCGCACCGGACAACCACAGCCGTCCGTCCTGCCAAACGCCGCACGTCGGCCAAGAGGTGCTGCCGCTGTAGGCCCCGAGACGCCATGTCCGTATGGACGTCGTGTACAGCAAGTCGGGTCCGAGTATCTCCAGCGAAAAGCCATTCGACGTCGCGCCGGCTGGATTGAAGAACTGCACTTCCGACGCATATATGGCGTTGCGCTCGCTGCTGCCCAGCGCCGGGATGGTGAACTCGAACCACACATAGTTCCACGTCGTCACAGTGTTGCTCGACGCAATGGTCAGCGGCGACGTCAGGTTGGCCGTGAGTGTTGTCGTCCCAAGCAACGTCCCATCAGCCGCGTTCGCTGGGAGCGTAGCCTTAGCGCGCAAGTTGACCGTGACCGTCTGAAGTGCTTCGGCTATCTCCGATGAGCCAAACAGCACTTTGTTCTTGTAGAGGCCTAAGTTCGATGACGGATGGATCGTCGCAAAGGAAATGGCCTGCGCAGAAGCACCCGAGTAGTTGCGACCAATGTAGGCGGAAAACGCCGCACCCGTTCCTTCGACCAGCTTGTACGAGCCTGCCGTGTCGGTCTGATTCAAGAGACCGTCGTATGAGGCGGCCAAACCACCGCCGGATGTCATGTCGCCGATGTTTGCCGCACCGGCCAAAGTCTGGCTGATCTGATTGAGCAGTGCAGTGATGCGCCCCCACGACCACAGCGCCGCGTTCGTGGCCAACGCCCAATTGGTCGTGTCGTTGCCTGGTATCTTGTTCGTGTTCGACGTGAGAGATACGTAGTACACGTCATTGTACGACACGAGGTTGGTTGCGACGTAGGCCGTCGTCGACGACCAAAGCAGCGGCTCGGAGTAGAGCCGGACATGCCGGCCGATGTCAGTCGATTGAAGACCGCTTGGACCAATTGGGTCGGTCGAGGCGACGACCGACCAATATGTCGGGTTGCCCGCCGGTGTCTTATTCAAGTTGTTGCTGAGGAGAGACTTGTAGTTGACCGACGCATTGGTGACGTAGTCGCCCTGCTTATACGCTTTGGTCGCGACATAGGCATCGAAAGACAGCGTCATCGTGACGATGCCTGTCTTGGCGCTGGGCGTCACCAGCGACCCCGTCGGGACGGGGTCGAGATAGGGTCCGTCGATAAACTGTGACCGTGTGATCGTGAAGACCGGCGGATTGACCTCCTCATCGGCCGTTGCCAACTCATAGACCGGCGTGCCACTGAGGATAAAGGCCTTCTGCCCCAGCTTCTCGACCGCCTGAACGACGCTGACATCTCGGAACGCACCGCCCAGAAGCTCAGTTGCCAAAACAGAGACTCGACTGACCGTCGCCGAGCCGGTAAACCCCGTCCCACCGGCCGAGCCGGTGATACTGACGGCTGTCAAAGCGTTCGCCAGGCTGAACGTCGTCGTCGTCAGAACGGTGATGATGAACTGAGCCCCCGGAAGTAGGAGAGCCGATCCTGCAAGCCCTGTGAATATGACGGTGTCACCCGTGGTAAAGCCGTGCGCTGCCGACGTCGTCACGACGGGAGGCGTTGCCGTGCTGATCCCAGTGACGGTAGCACTGAGATTGGTAACGAGGCCGTCATCGTCGATGAAGCGAAGGTATCCCTCAGTGAATTCCAGATGGTAGGGCGAGCGGGCGATGAAGTCGAACGGCACGAGCTTAGCCTCGTTCCCGAGATGTGTGTGCCCAAGGTTCTTCGTCCCCGAGCGCCGGACCCAGGCACCATTCTCGGTGGGGACGCCATTGACGCATTGGGCCATGGCCGTAGCGTAGCCGGGGAGGTCGTAGCGCCCCTGAGACGACTTCGACCACTCTCCCCCGAGGAAGCTCGACTGGACATTCGACGCCATGGGTTACGCCCTGCAAGTGATGAATTCGTCCTCGGGGCTCTCGACCGGCCCCGTCTCGATCGCGTTGGTCAGTCGAGCCTCACCCATGAACTTGGCATACTCCCCGGCGATCACCTGCCGTTTTGAAGCCGATTGGGTCAGGGGCTCGCAGACCTCGTAACCGATGCGGCACGCCAGGCCTTCAATGAACATCGGGTCCATCAGAGTGACGTCGGCCATATCGGCCACGAAGCGGAGCACGATAAGGCTGTCCGTCGTCATCAGGAACTTGCGCTCGAGCTGCCAGTCCCGATAGGGCTCGCTGACCTTCGGAGCCTGCACCGCGAGCTTCAGGAAGTGCGCCGGCAGGATGAAGACGTTGGCTCCAGAGACGGACGCCGGGAGGGCTGTGGCGCGCTCCAGCGTGCCCGTGAGCAGCTGCCACTTGTTCGAGCCCGATCCGCGCGTCCCGACCGTCGCCGTCCACTTCGATGCGTTGGACGACGGGTCATAGTTGAGATTGAAGTCGACCGACGACTTATAGGTCGTGCCGCCGTAGTCGACCAACTCATCCTTGGCATACTGAACAGTTGCATCCCAGGCCGCCGCCGTCGCCGGGTTATCCTCGTTCGAATTCTCGAGCGACCGATAGAGGGTATAGGTGCCATCGCCTGGGGTCTTATAGACCAACTCGCCAACATAATAGGTGGTCCCCGACGTCCATTGAGTGACCGTCAGGGGGCCGAAGTACATCTCCCACTCCGGGTCTGTTCCGGGGGTCTTGTTGAGGTTGGTGAAGACGACGCTGATCCAGAGGATGCTGTTGCTGTCCTTGACGATCGAACCGAGCTGGTAGGTGGTGGCGTTTGACCATGCGGCGGCCACGATCACGCGGGTATTCCGGTCGACCGGACGGAGCACGGCGTAGCGGATCGCGAAGCGCCACTCGTTGCGCCTCAGTTCGGCTTGCCGGAGCTTGTCATAGACTAGGGTGACTTCGGCCGCCTGGCGGCTCCCGTCGCTGAAGCCGGTGGTGGCGTCGAGCCGGGGCACGCCGCAGTGCTGGAGCGCTCGGTTGGCGATATCGACGCTGGTACGGTATAGTTCCATGCAAGGCCTCCTGCGGGCACCCTAGCACCCGCACGGGCCGGCGTCCACTAGGTGCGCATGGGGATGGGCTACTCGGCTCTCATCGGGACGACGTTGCGCTCGTCCTTAGCTGCTTCCGGCTCGTTCGCCTCGGCAATGATCTTGCCCACCATCGCGCGAATGCCGGCGATGTGCTCACACCCGTCAACTGAAATACCGCCGCGGGCGATCGCCTCGAGACGGCCGGCGATTTCCTGAAGATGCTGTTCGGTCAAGGTGAAGGTCGTCATGTCGTCCCCTTATGTGATTATTACAGGGATTAGCTGCACTGCCGACGATGCGACGGCTGCTGCCTTCGATTGTTCGTGCTGTTGCACCTTGGCGAAAGTCTCGGCCACGGTCCCTGATATCCATCGGCCAACAACCAACGGGGTGGTGCGTTCGAGCGGATTTCAGTTCGCGTCCATCTCAGTTGAGAATGTCTCCATCCCCCATGCCGCGAGACGGCCGATCTCGGCATCCGATATGGCTGCTGTTTTCGTGAAAGCCGAGCCGTCGGCCATCGTCACGGTGAATGCGATGCTTACCATTTTAACCTCCTGTTATTGCCAAGTGACGATTGCTGCGCCGGCTGGTGTCTTAGGTTGCAGCCACGCGCCGTCGTAAATCCAGAATTGCTTACCTGTAGTGTCGTAGACAAACGCCACTCGGCCAGTGTTCGCGGTAGGAACACCAGTTGGCGTGCCGGCACACGTCGGAATATATACATAGCCATCCGTGTCAGCAGTTGCCAACGCTGCGTTTCCTAGGACGATAGACGGCTGTTGAGTAACGCCACCGCGCTGAGCCGGAGCCGTGATAGTGAGACCGGGGACGAGAGTGTTTTGGCTTGTTCCTGTGGCACCTGCTGGGGCCGTCTGAAAAATAAGCTTTCCGCCAGCGGCCGTACCAGTCCCACGCGATCCTTTATGCGTCCAATCAGCACCAGCGGTGTTGCTCGTACCGGCGACGACACTCTGGACCAATAAGTTCTGAGCTACTGGCGACGCAGCGTCCGCTAGTCCGAGCTGCAAGGACGCCGCCGCAGACCGCGTTAGGAACGTATCCGGAGAAATCGCCGGCAGGCCAAATCGAACTCGGGCCACGACCTCGCCGCTAGCGTTGTAGTTAATTCCTACGTCATTATTTCCGCTGAAGAAGATTGCTGTTCCTGTGTACTCAAATGCCCCTGCTCCTGATATTTTAAGTCGCGTCGTTCCTGCCGTTTTTAAATGGATGAGGCTGCCTGTAAACCCCGTCGCCATATTAACGCCAATCGCGGTGCCCGCCGTCGACCAATCCGTGGCCGCAGTTGCACCAGTCGGCTGATAAAAGATATGCGGGAAGCTGGTTGTGCCGTCTCCTGTCGTCAGGACCGCGCCGGTCCAGTACGCAGCAGGCGCAGAAACAGCTCCAGCCGCGCTCCACGTATTGGCGAGACCGTTGATGTAGGTCTTGATCGCGCCGGCCGTCGTCTTCTTACTCGTAGGCGTACCCGCTGGATCATCGACCACGCGGAACTCGGTCAAAGACGCCAGCGTGGCCAAGGCTAAGGCCGACGTGCTAGTTTTCCAAGGGGTCGCGACCATGATCAATCATCCGTCAGATAGGTGGTGCCATCGTCGTCCATCAGGTAGGTGACGCCATCGTCGTCCAGCAGGCCATTTGATGGCTCCCCGCCACCGCCGCCACCGGACACCGCAGCCGTCGTCCCAAGCACGATGACGATGGCTTCCGCCGGGTTCATTGCGAGGTCACCACCGCGACGATGTCAGCATAGATCGCCGTCGCCGTTGCGACAAGCAGGCGATACGTCCCGGACGGCAAGCTGGCGTTGGCATAGCCCGCTGCCGTGAAGGCCGCCACGCATGTCACGTAGTTCGTGCCATCGACGGACAAGCGCTGAAGGGTCACAGAGCCGCCGCCGAAGGTCGCGTTGACCGTGATACCGTAGTTACCCCCGCGCAGCGTGAACGCGGTAGGCGTGGCCGAGATGTTGCTGAACGAGACGTTCTCGACCGCGTTGTACATTTAGAGCACCGGGAAAGAGGTTGCCGCCGAGCCCGCCACGACGAAGCGCTCGAAGGCCTCGAGGGCCTTCATCACGTCCTGTCGAGTGATCGCCGCCGCGTTGTCGTCGGCATCGGCAATCCTCAGCTCGAAGTCCTGCGCTGCCGTGGACGAAGACCCGACGACGAAGTCGGTGCCCTTGAAGCCGTCCAAGCCGCGCTTGATGCCGATGTAGATGTCTGCCATGGACGTGCTCCAGAAGGCGTTAGGGAGTCGATCAGACGACGAAGCTGACCTCGCAGCCGAGCTTGCCGGTGCCGGTTGTGACTGCGGTCGTAACGCAGGTAGCGACGATGTCGAAGTAGCCGCCCGGATCGGCCGACAGGCCGGCAGCTTGCCAGATCGGCTGGTTGCGCTTGGCCAGCGTGTAGACGCCGCTCTCGTTGGTCACGATCTGCTGGGAAACTGCCGAGGCGCAATCGATTGCAGAAGCGAAGAAGTCGGCGTCAATCACCACGCCCCGGTTGGCCGCCAGAGTGCCGTCCTGGGTCGAAGACGAGTAGTAGAGGCCGAGGTCGAACTTGCCAGCGACCTGAGCTTCGCTCTCGAACATCACCGTCTTGACCTTGGCGTTCGACGGGATGCGGGCCAGCTGGTAGGTCGACGTGATCGACGCCGACGCGCTGGCGGTCGAGTAGCCACCGACATTGCGCAGGCTTCCCGCGGCACCCACGCCCGTAGCGTTGGGCACTGCCGGGATCGCATCCGAATTGGTGATTGCGGTTGACTTCAGTACTTCGACGGCCATGGGGCAAGGACCTTTTTATTGATAGTCCCCCCGGTCTGAGCGCCGCCGGGGGTCGGCGTAATCTGCTGGCCTATTCCAGCAGTAGGGATTACGGTGTGATGTCGGTGGTCGAGGTGTCCGCGCAGTCGACTTCGATGAGCTTGCCCGGCTGCATGCGAGAGGCGCCGCAGGACATCATCGTGTAGAGCTGCCAAGGCTCACCTGACAGGTCGTTGCGCTTGGAGACCGAGTTGACCGTGTCTTTCCAGACCCCAAGATAGAGGCCGGACTTCACGCCAGCAATCACCTTGCGGATGCTGCTGCCGTAGCTCAGCCGCTCGCTGTGCACGATGTCGAAGCCCATGAAGCGCTTGACCGTGCCGTCAACGAGAACGGGGCGATCGTTGTACTCGGTCGACACAACCTGCACCTGGTTCAGAAGATCACTCTCCTGCTGGGCGCCGATGATCATGAACGGCGCGTCCATCTCCAAGTCGTTCTGGTTCTTGCGAAGGATGCGCTTGGTCTCGATCATCTTGGCGACGGTGAGGCCGGAAGCCGCTGAACTGCCGAAGGTGGACGATACGCGATAGAGTGACGTGTCGAACGTCTCGGCGGTCAGGCCGGAAGCGTCTTGACCCGTGTAGGCAGTCGCTAAAGCCGAAGCGATCAGCTTGTCGTCCCACTCGCGGCCCGCGGCATTCGCAGCGCCGGTGACGTAGCCGCTCTGCGGGTCGACGATGGTCTTCAGCTGATCGAAGGTGTCGATGAGCTGGTTGAGGTCGTTGTCGACAGGGAACACCCAGCGCCGGACCAGATCGGCGTCCTGGCGGGTCTTCGGTGCGAAGCGGCCGGCGACCGGCTGCATTTTCACCGCGCCGAGGTACTGAACCGGGGAAGCCTGCTTGCCCGTGTGGGTGCCTTCGACAACTTTGCCGCGCAGCTTCGAGCCCGACTGCTGCAACAGCAATTCGAGGTTGGTCGAGAATTGAGTCGTGTAAAGGGGATAGAGGCCAGCGCCGTCCGTGGTTGCCATAGGTCACCTGTGATTGAGGAGCCATGGCCGTATCGCTGGGCGGGGCCTGCGGTCTATGCAACGCTACCGCAGGCCAATTGCCAGTGTCAAGCGCTAATTATTGCTCAGACCCCGTGATGAGCTGTTGCAGCGCCATCATCTCGCGTTTCTTCTCGACGTCGCCCTTCAGGTAGGCCGCCGACCAAACCCGATCAGCCATCAGCTCACCCCGGCGCGCAACAGCCTGCTCGACTGACATCACGCCGGGCTTTCCACCGCTCGGGCTGGTGATGAACTTGTCCTCGCCGATCTTCTGGCCAAGGTTCAGCATGGCGCTCATGACCGACTTGTAGCCAGCGACCTTCTCGAGGGCATCGACGATCTCCGGGCTCAGGCCGATGGCGCGCGCCGCGTTCGCCGCAACCGCCTTGTTGACCGCGTAGTTCTGCCCCCAGTCCTTCTCCAGGGCCTTTTTCTCGTCACCGAGCTTGACGGCGGTCTCGGCCATCTTCGACTGCTCTTGGCTGTCGAGATGCTTGACTAGGCCGTCCAGGAGTGCCGGAGCCATCGACTTGCTCACACCGGCGGCGTGCAGCAGGCCGCGCATGGTGTTCGCGAAGGTTTCGTCGAGCGGCTGATCCCCAGCCCGCTTGACCGCGGCGAGGTCGTAGTCCTTGGCCTCGGCAGGGGCGCCCAAGCGGCGGTGGACCTGAGCCCAGCCGGCGGCGTCGTTCGGGTCGGTAGGTAGGCGCACGATCTGGGCAGCAGGAGCGCCGATCAGCCGCTCGGCCTCACGGTGAGCCTTGGTGGCTTCAATCGCCACCTCGACGGCGGTCTTCTCGGCCCAGCCCCGGTTCTGCCAGTGACCGATGATCTCGGCATCGGCCTTGCCGGCGTACCAGGGGCCAGCCGGGGGGACTACCGCCGGTGGCGTTCCTTCTGGCGCAACGTCATAGCATGGCATAGGCAACTTAAGCATCGTCGGTCTCCAACTCGTCTGGTTTCAGGTCGACCCCGCCGAACACGGCAAAGGCTTGTTCCTCGGTGAGGTTCAAGTGGTTTCGGATACGCAGATACACTTCCCGGCGCCCCTCCAGAACGGCATGGACGCGGGGGTCTTGATGAAAGCAGCTCTGGTGCGCCCGGCAGAACAGCATGAGGTCGCGCAAGACCTCCATACCCGCAGGGCTGCCAAAGGCCAGTTTATAGCCCGTCTGGCGCTGTTTGAAGGCTTCGCGGGACCTAACCCTAGCCATTACTGCATCCCGGCCTGTGCGGCCTCAATATTGGCCTTCTGCATGGCCGCTTGCGTGACGTAGTCGATGGCCGACCGCATCCTGACTGGGCACTCTTTGAGCAGCCCTATCGCAGTGTTGCACGGGCTACAAAGCAGCGCTCGAACTTTTCCTGTTTCATGGCAGTGGTCGACCACAGGCTTGTCGAGGTACTCTAAGCAGATTACACAGCACCCGTTCTGCGCATCAAGCATAGCCAGAAACTTTTCTGGCGCAAGTCCGTATTTTCCAGCCCTACGGCGCAACGCCATCAGCTCTTTATTGCCATTCCAGTAGGCGCGCTTCTTAGGCAGTATCACGTCTCTATTCTTGTGATGGTACTCACGAGCTAAGGCAAGATGGTGCTCCCGGTTACGGCCGCGCCATTCCGCGCATTGAGCAAGCATAGCCTCTCGGTTTTTCCGGTAGTACGTCTTCATATACGCACGTTGTTTTTCCGGTGACCAAGCCATCACTGGACTCCCGCTTGCGCCGCTTCGATCTCTGATTTACGGAGCGCAGCGGCGGCGGGGGCCGCCTGGATTTGCTCTTGGCGCTGCTGCTGCTTGGCGCGTGCTTCGCGCTTGTCCTGAATCTTCTCTCCCGAAGCCATCCAGCTTGCGGGCACGTTCTGTATCTCGGCAATGTCAGGGATCGCCACGTCGAAGTCGAAGGGGTCGAGCAGCGAGGCGTCCTGGGTCACGTTCACCAGCTCGCGAACGATCTCGAGCGTCCGCGTGAAGCCGCCGGCCTCCTGCGCGCGGGCCGCGCGGGCGAGCGGGGACTTGTAGACGACCGAGTAGGCACCCTCGGCTTCCCGAAGTTCGGGCGGCATCGGGGGCAAGAGGTTCTGATCGACCAGCAGATCAAGCTCGCGGTCGATCGTCGGGCCATAGCGTTCATCAGCCTGTCGCCCGACAGTCGGGGCCAGGAGCACGCCCTTCTCGGCCACGCGCTCAATGATCTCGGTCGCCGACATCCGCTTGGTCTCGGTCATCAGCTGGAACAGGGAGACCAGGAAGGCGTCGTCGATCGTGGACGCCTCGCGGTCCATCATCTCCTCGGAAACCTGAATGTTCCCGGTTGGCAGGACGTGCACCAGCGGCCGGCCATCGGCACTCACCCCGCCCGCGTTCATAGCTCCGGGCTTGAGACTAAAGTCGACCAGGCCATCGTCGTAGCGCAGAAGGACCGGGTCCGCCGCGCGGTGGCCCTGCTTGAGGAACATCTTCTTCTGGGCGTTCAAGGTCTTCAGCGACGGCAGCACGAACGTCGCCGGACCCCGGCCATAGACCTCGTTCGGGTACTGCTCATAGCGGGAGGCGGCGAGCGGCAGGCTGCGATAGCCCCCTTCGCTCAAGAGGCAGCGGCCGTCGATCGACAGATAGCAGCTCTCGTACTTCATGCCCTTACTGTCAATCCGATCGGGGTCGTAGTCACCCCTCAAATTGACGTACTGGATGAAGTCGAAGTCCTTCTGGCTGTCCTTCATGGCGGCTTGCCAGATGCACTCTGGTATCTTGCCCTTCCACTCCGGGTTCCACATCGCCTGGTGAGCTTTGAGCTTGAACGCCCGGATGTAGCCGACCACGAGGCCCTGGTGGTTCTCGATCAGATACAGCTCACCGATCGGGATGTCCTTGTAGCGCATGCCCTTGCCGCCGTCGAGCTTGTCGACAAACAGCGCAGCCGTGCCAAAGGCCCCGAGGCCCTTGAAGCCCATCTGGTTCTGGGAAGCGAAGTTCGCCGCCGGAAGGTAGCGGTAATGGAACAGGATGCGGGTCGCTTCCTCGAACCACAGTTTGACCCGGCGCGACTTCATGACGTAGGGGTTCGAGGCCTGGAGGCCATGCCAAGTCTGGTTGCGCGGTGTGAGGAGGCTGTCGCAGATCGCCCCGAACTTGCCCAGCGCGATCATGCCGCTGCTGTCGACTTGCTTCTCTGTGCGCTTCTCGCCCGGCGTCCGGGAATTGCCGTAAGTGAAGGACCCCGAGACCGAGGGCATGATCAGCTCGGCGGTCTCCTGCCATTGACCCTCATGGGCCGAGCGAACGCCGGACAGCTCTGACAGCATGCGCATGATGCGCGTGATCTTGTCCGCCTCGGCATTCGAGACGTAGTGGCCCATTGAGCCGTCCATCATGCGCTCCCGAATAGGTCATTCGACGCCGAACCAAGCAAGCGCTCGGTCAACGACTTGCCCTCGAGAAGCGCCTTTTTCTTCTTGGCTTCCTCGGAAAGGTCAGCTTCGTTGCGGAGGCCAAGATCAATCGCGGCCTGAGAGATCACATTGCCCATGGGTCACCTCGCTATGGTACTCTCCTACCACACTATCCGAAGATGTCAAAGTCTATGCCTTGGGCCATAGTCTGCCGTCGGCGGCGCCCGACGTTACCCAAGGCCACGGCCCTGGCGAACCTTTTGGACATCATGATCTTGATCGTAGCGTCCATGAGGTCGTTCTTGACTGCCACGATCAGGCCTTCCTTGCGGTGATAGAACCGGAACTCCTCCAGCCATTCGACCATGATCGACGACACCTTGAAGCGGCCGGTCTGCATCCGGTCGATCATCTCAACGATCGCGGCCTCGACCGAGATCGACCCGTCCTCCCACTTCGCATGGTCGGGTAGCATCAGCAACCCTTCGCTCTTGTACTGGGTCGCGAGGGCGACCCCGGTGCCCTTGTCCCGGTTCAGGCCGTCGTGGGGCCAGGCTACCGGGATTTGGGCGCCCTGAACCTTCATGGCCTTGGCATGCTGGACCGGCAAGGCGTCCGAGACACGGAGGCCATAGTGCAGATGGATGACGTCGTTGTCCTTGTCCCAGAGAGCCAGGACGGCGGCGAAGGGGTGGCCGATGCCGAAGTCGACGCCCCAAATCTTGTACCAGTGCAGGGGGACGTTCTCGATCGGGGGCTCGGTGATGCTCTCCTCGAAGATTTGGAAGACCTTGCCCTCACCCATCATTGGGACGCCTCGAATTCGAGAGTCCCGTTCGTGGGGCTTGTAGCCGGCTTCGATCTTCCTCTTGTCCTCCTCAGAGATGTGGGTCACGTCGGCCATGGTCATGACGACGTAGGCCCTATCCTCCGAATTGCTCTCCATGAACCGGAGGACGACTTCAGTCCGGCCTTGGAGCGGGGTAAACGTCGTGTATAGCATTCCCTGGGTCGAGGTTATTCGGGCCAGGCACTCCGAATAGATGTCGTCGCCGGGCTCCTCATCAAGCCACACGAAGTCCAAAGTATCAGCCTGGAATTTCGTTCTTCCCTGCTCATACGATTTGAACGTCAAGGTCGAGGTGCCCCCGCTCACATGCCGAACCTGCAAAGTGTCGTAGCCGTCCGAAATGCCTCGGGCCAAGTTCGGCTTCTCAATGAAGTCGTCTTTGGGGATGTAGCCCGAACCAAAGAGTGCGTCGACACCCGGAGGGCCACACAGCTTTTTCTGGGAGGCGTCACGGACGACCAAGCTCGTCTGGCCGGCAGCCCAGCCTCTCGGGGCGTGGGAGAACCTTCGGCCAGTCCACCAATCGGGATACTTGCCAGTCAGATGCAGCGCCGTTTCATAAGCTCCCGCTTCCGTTTTTCCAATTTGGTTGCCCGCGAGCAAGAGGCGTTCGCGTTTGAAACCGCCGAAGTTGAAGAACTGGATTTGCTTCGGGTAGGGGACGAAGAAGTCCAGTTTCCGAAACGTCTTGATGTCGACCGCAGCTTGCAGCGTGTCGAGAAGTTCCTGTAGGGATTGACTCATCGGATGGCCGAAAGGAAGGCTACGGCCAACGGCAAGCACGTCACGAACACGCCGATGAGCATAACGATTGTGAAGACGATAGTCTTTCCAAAGAGTGTCATCATCGCAGAAGGGCCTCCGTTTCCTCATCCAATTCTACTTCGACAAACTCGGCATCGACGACGGCTTGCCTGTCGTGTTCGATCTGCTGTGCTTTCGCCGCCAGGACCGGGCCGAGCAACTTCCGGGGATCGAGGCCAAGCTGCGCACAGAGCATTTCTACTTTGCGGAGCATGAGGCCTTCGTCGACCTGATGCTCAACCTGGACCTTGTGCTCTGTTGTGCCATGGAGGCCCGAGCGGTTCAAGACCATCTCGGCGGCGCGGAGCCGGTCTTTCTTGGCAACGGTCGGGTCGACCATGATCTCGTGGACGACGTCGGCGGCGATGGGGCCATGGGAGTTGAGAGCCTTGCGGCCTTCCTCGAGCAACGCATCCTGGACGCGCTGATCCGACAAGAGGACGGACCCCCGGACCCTCAAGCTCTCCTCATCCCCGTCGTATCCGGCGATCGCGGCTGCGCGGTGGCCCATCCCGCGTCCTGAAGCACCTAGGGCCATATACGCCTGGACGAAGGCGCGCTGCCTCGGCAGCAGACGGCGCATGGCGGGGCCGAACTCCCCTCCGTCCTGGAGTTGCATTTTGCCCCTCTTATTGATTATCGGGGGCGTAGGCTGGTAGCGGCGCGGAGGCATGCCGGGTCCGTTTCACGTGAAACATTGTCCACAGGATGTCCACAGGACACCTGCGCTCGGAAGGTCCTATAGCAGACCTTGCGCGGGAAATCATCCTATGATACGAGAGCATGTCCTGTCCACGGACGACGCTTCCTCCCTAGACTAGGCCCGCCGAGAAATCTGCGGGCTTTTTTCGTTAAAAATCGACCGCGAAATATTCCTTGCCACCTTCAAACTGTACTAGTTAACAGAATCCCTAAAAATCGGCCGCGAAATATCCCTACAACTTTCAAACTATACTAGTTAACAGAATTCCTAAAAATCAGCCGCGAAATATTCCTAGCACCGGCTAGTAAACGCTGGGCGGGCTGGGGGACCCCGCCCCCTAC
>VFSW01001505.1_pt1 | contig 35590 bp, 35 predicted proteins | sample 5358111 | NCBI WGS metagenome assembly VFSW01 (sample SAMN11554181, study PRJNA540505) | mine drainage metagenome | isolation source: sediment from site ElyBrook_90M | place: USA: Ely Copper Mine, Vershire, VT | collected 2017 | reverse complement strand
TGCCCACCCCCCCGCAGGTGGCGGCGCTGCGCGGTGAGCGGGCGTGGACCGCGGCCGCGCCGCTGCTGCTGCTCGATGCCGCGGAGCCGGACGGGTATCTGCGGGAATGGCGCGCGCCGGGCCTGCCGCCGCTACGGCACATCGCTTATGCGGTGCAATGGTTTGCGCTGGCGGCGGCGCTGTGCGTGATCTATGCGGTGGTGAATCTGCGGCCGGTCGGGCCCGCGCGGTCCGCTCCATGAGCGTCACCCCCGTGCCGGTGGGGGATCCGCGCCGCCGGCAGCGGCGTCAGCTCCTGGGGCTGGCGGTGCTGTTCTTCGCGCCCGTGGCGGCCGCCTTCCTGCTGTACTACGGCCACCTCGGCTGGCGCCCCCCCGGGCGGGTGAACCGCGGCGACCTGATCGACCCGCCGCGACCCCTGCCGGCCGCGGCCCTGGAGCAATTCGGCGGCGGCCGCACCGCGCCCGACTGGTGGCGCGGCAAGTGGACGCTGCTGTACCTGGGTCCGGGCAACTGTCCCGCGCGCTGCCGTCAACTGCTCTACGAGACCCGACAGGTGCGCACCGCCCTGGATCGCGACATGGACCGGGTGCAACGCGTGTTCCTGGCCGCGGACCCCTGCTGTGACGCCGAGTTCCTGCGCCGCGAGCACACCGATCTGATCACGGTGCGCGCTGATTCCGCGGCGGCCGAGGTGCTGGCCGTTCTGCCGGCCTTCGGCGGCTTGCCCCCCGCCGTGGCGGAGCGCATCTATGTCATCGACCCGCTGGGCAATCTCATGATGTCCTATGCGCCCGACGCCCCGCCCAAGGGGCTGCTCGAGGACATGAAGCGGCTGCTCAAGCTGTCGCACGTGGGTTGAACGCATGCACGACGCACGACGCGTATTCTGGTTTCGACGCCTGGCGCTGGCTGGGGCGCTGCTCGCCGCCTGCGTGGTGATTCTCGGCGCCTGGGTGCGGCTCACCGACGCCGGCCTCGGCTGTCCGGACTGGCCGGGTTGCTATGGGCATCTGGTTCCGGGGCCGGGGCATGGCGCGGCCAAGGCCTGGCACGAGATGATCCACCGCTATGTCGCCGGCACCCTGGGGGTGATCATCAGCGGTTTGTTCGTCTGGGCGTGGCTGCGCCGCCGCGACCGCCATCAACCCCTGCTGGCCGTGGCCTTTTTGTTGCTGGTGGTGTGCCTGCAGGGCACGCTGGGCGCCTTGACGGTGACGCTGTTGCTCAAGCCATTGATCGTCACCGCGCACCTGCTGGGCGGACTGACCACCCTGGCATTGCTGTGGTGGCTGTCGCTTGAGCCGGAGAGACGCACGCCGACGGCTGCGGAATTGAGCCTGCGCACCTTCGCGTTGGTCGGCCTCGGCGCCCTGATCCTGCAATTGGCGCTCGGCGGCTGGACCAGCACCAATTACGCGGCCGTGGCCTGCCCGGATTTCCCCACTTGTCAGCGGGCCTGGTGGCCGGCGATGGATTATCGCGACGCCTTCGTGCTGTGGCGGGGCCTGGACGTCAATTACGAAGGCGGCGTGCTCGCCAACCCCGCCCGTATCGCCATCCACCTGACGCATCGGCTGGGCGCTGCGGTGGTGGGCGGGGTGCTGCTGACCCTCGGCCTGATGGCGGCGCTGCGCGGCCGGGCCTCGAGCGTGCGCTTCGCGGGCGGCCTGCTCACCGGCGCCGTGCTCATGCAGATCAGCATCGGCATCGCCACGGTGCATTTCGGCGTGCCGCTCGCGCTCGCCACCGCGCACAATGCCGGCGCCGCGCTGCTGGTGGTGAGCATGGTCACGCTGCTGCGGGCTTTATGGCCGGCGCCTGCCGTCGGCATGGTACCCTTGCGCCGTGTCCAGCCTGCCCAATAGCCCCTCGATTGCCGCCGTGCGGGTGCCACGGTGGCAGGATTACCTGGAGCTGACCAAGCCCAAGGTGAGCCTGCTGATCGTGTTCACCGCCATCGTCGGCATGGTGCTGGCCTCGCCGGGCATGGTGCCCCTGCCGGCGCTGCTGTTCGGCACCCTGGGCATCGCCCTGGCCTCCGGTTCGGCGGCCGCCTTCAATCACGTGCTCGACCGGCGCATCGATGAGCATATGTCGCGCACCCGGCGCCGGCCGCTGCCCACCGGGCACCTGCAGAAGCGGCAGGCCGTGGGCTTCGCCAGCGCGCTGGGACTCGCCTCCATGGGGATTCTTTGGACCGGCGTCGGCGGGCTCACCGCGGTGCTCACCTGCGGCTCGTTGATCGGCTACGCCATGATCTACACGCTGTGGCTGAAGCATGCCACGCCGCAGAACATCGTCATCGGCGGCGCCGCCGGCGCCGCGCCCCCGGTGCTCGGCTGGGCCGCCGTGACCCACAGCATCGATCCGCACGCGCTGCTGTTGTTTGCCATCATTTTCACCTGGACGCCGCCGCATTTTTGGGCGCTGGCCATTGCGCGCCGCGATGAGTATGCGCGGGCGGGGGTGCCCATGCTGCCCGTCACCCACGGCATCGAGCATACACGGCTGCAGATTCTGCTGTATTCGATCCTGCTGGTGCTGACCACCCTGCTGCCGGTGCTCTGCGACATGAGCGGCTGGATTTACCTGCTCGCCGCGCTGGGGTTGAACCTGCGCTTCTTGCACATGGCGGTCGAACTGTACCGCGGACGGCGGCCTGACCTGCCGATCCGCCTGTTCCGCTACTCGATCAGCTATCTGATGCTGCTGTTCGCGGCGCTCATCATCGACCACTACCTGCCTTTTCCGGCGTGAGACCGGCGCCGCCGGCCTGACGCCGGGCGCCGCGCATCACACCGCCAGCCATTTCGCCGCGGCCAGCGGCAGCGTGCGCAACCGCTTGCCGGTGGCCGCCTGAATGGCGTTGCACAGCGCCGGCGCAACCAAGGGCACCGCCGCCTCGCCGATGCCTCCCGGAGTCTCGCGGCTGTCGAGCACCTTGATGTCGAGCACCGGCAGTTCGTTGAAGCGCAGCACGCGGTAGCCGTCGAAATTGCGCTGCCGCACCACTCCGCCGCGGAGGTTGATCTCGCCCCACAGCGCGGCGGTCAGGCCGAACACGATGCCGCCTTCGATCTGCGACTCGACGATGCGCGGATTGACCTGCTGACCGCAGTCGACCACGCAGGTGATGCGGTGCACCTTCAGCCGGCCTCCGTCGACGGAGATCTCGGCCACCTGGGCGATGTGCGTGGAGTAGCCCTCCATCAGCGCAATGCCGAGGAAGTGGCCGGGCGGCGCATGGCCCCAGCCGGCGCGACTGGCCGCGGCTCTCAGCACCTCGGCATGCCGCGGCTTGTGTTCAAGCAATCCCAGGCGAAAGGCCAGCGGATCCTGGCCGGCGCCGATGGCAAGCTCGTCCATGAAGCACTCGATGGCGAAGCAGTTGGGGGCGTGACTGACGGAGCGCAGGTATCCGCAATCGATGCCGATTTCCTGACGCGTGTAGGTGAGGCGGGTGTTGGGGACGGCGTAGGGGAAATTGATGGCGTATTCGACCACGCCGTCATCGACCCCCTTCACCGGGGGAAACATGCGCGCGGTGACCGACGGACTCACGATGTGCATGGCGAAGGCGTGCGGCCGGCCATCATCCCCCTGGGCGGCGCTCAATGCCAGCCGTGCGGGCGGCCGGTAGGTGTCGTGGGTCATGTCGTCTTCGCGGGTCCACAGCAGCTGCACCGGCGCCCCCATCGCCTTCGAGGCCTCCACGGCCGCGGGGATGAAATCCACGTCCAGGCGCCGACCGAAGCCGCCGCCCAGCAAGGTGGTGTGCACGCGCACGCGCTCCTCCGGCAGACCCGCCGCCCGAGCCGCCACCTGCTGCGCCACCCGCTGCACCTGGGTGCCCACGTACAGGTCGCAGCCCGTCGCGGTGACGTCGGCGGTGCAATTCATCGGCTCCATGGTGGCGTGGGCGAGCAGCGGCACCTGGTAGACCGCACTGCGGGTGTGTCCACCTGCGCGCAGCGCGGCGGCGGTGTCGCCGACGGCGCGCGCCACCAGACCGGCATCGGCCTTCTCGGCCCTGGCGAGCAGCGCGCCGATGGCGGCATCGTCCAGGTGCTGGTTCGGCCCCGGATCCCAGGTGATCCGCAAGGCGTTGCGCGCCATGAGCGCCTGGTGGAAGTGATCGGCGATCACCACCACGCCGCCGCTGGCCTGCAGCACGCGGCGCACCCCCGGCAGGCGCTGCGCGGCGCTGAAATCCACCGCCGCCGGCCGGCCGCCGAGCACCGGACTTTGCGCCATTGCGGCATACAGCATGCCCGGCAGGCGCACGTCGATGCCGAACCGGGCGCTGCCATCCACCTTCTCCGGTGTGTCCAAGCGCGGCTGCGGCCGACCGATCAGGCGAAAATCCTGCGCCGCTTTGAGCTTGACCACCGCCGGCATCGGCAGGGTCGCGGCCAGCTGGCACAGGGCTCCGTAAGGTGCGCTGCGGCCCTGCGCGTCGAAGACGCGGCCGCGCTCGGCGCGGCAGGTGTCCGCCTCGACCCGCCAGCGCTGCGCGGCGGCGGCGATCAGCAGCATGCGGGCGCGCGCTCCGGCCATGCGCAGCTTCTCCCAGGCATCCTGCACGCTGTTGCTGGTGCCGGTGATCTGGCCGCCGTTGCCCGGATTGACGTACGCATCGCCCACCGGCGCCGCCTCAATGCGCACCTGCGCCAGATCGACGGCGAGTTCCTCGGCGAGCAGCATGGGCAATGCCGTGTACACCCCCTGGCCCATCTCCGAGCGATCGACGATCACCGTGATCGAATCATCGGGCGCAATGCGCAGCCAGGCGTTGAGCTGCGCGGGGGCGTTGCCCTCGGCCGCCGCCGCGCCCGCGGCAACCGGCGGCGCGTCGGCCGCGCGGCGCCGGCCGCAGGCCGGCAGCGTCAACGCCAGCCACAAGCCGCCGCCCGCGACCGCGGCCTTGCCGAGGAAGGCGCGCCGGTCGCGCGGATCGGCGCCGCCGCTCAACTCTCGCTCCCGCCATGCAACAACTGCACCGCCCGGTGGATGGCGCGGCGGATGCGCGGATAGGTCCCGCAGCGGCAGAGATTGCCGGACATGGCGGCGTCGATGTCCGCGTCGCTGGGCCGCGGATTGGCGTTGAGCAAGGCCGCCGCGGACATGATCTGGCCGGACTGGCAATACCCACATTGCGGCACGTCGAGTTCCATCCAGGCCCGCTGCACCACATGGCTGCGATCGGGCGAGAGTCCCTCGATGGTGGTGATGGCTTTGCCCGCCACCGCCGACAGCGGCGTGACGCAGGAACGGGTGGGCGCGCCGTCCACGTGCACCGTGCAGGCCCCGCACAGCGCCATCCCGCAGCCGTACTTGGTGCCGGTCATGCCGAGATGGTCCCGCAGCACCCACAACAGCGGGGTCTCGGGCTCAGCCTCCACCTCGAGTTCACGATCGTTGATCTTCAGTTTTTGCATGACGAACCCCAGGGAGACGGCGGCAAGGCGGCATGTTAACCGCATCGCTCAGCGGCTGACCATGGCTGCCCACGCGGCCGCGATGCCGGTGGCGGGCGCGGATCATCCGCCGCCTGCGATGATAGGATGCGACATGGGTGGCAAACCGACGTTTTATCCACGCGTGTTCGCGCTGGTGCTGGCCGCCGTCCTGGGCTACGGACTGCTGCTGACTTTTCTGCCGCTGCGCGGCGCGCTGACCTGGGCCGCCTTCCTCGCCTTCCTGCTCCACCCGCTGAACCTGCGGCTGCGGCTGCGGCTGCGCGGCGCGGCGCGGGCCGCCGCGGCATTGACCTTGATCGCGCCGGTGGCCATCGTTCTGCCGCTGGCGGCGCTGTCGATCGAGTTCGTGACGCAAATCTCCGGGTTGCTGAAGCGCCTGCAGTTGCAGGTGCGCCAATGGGACATACAATCCTTCGCCGACCTGCAGCGCTTTCCCTGGATTGGCCGCCTCGACGCCTGGCTGCAGGCGCATGCGCCGGTGTCGCCGGAGCAGGTGCAATCCTGGCTGGTCGGCGGCACTCAGGAAGTCTTGCAGCGCGCCGCCGGCTGGAGCGGCGCGCTCTTCCTGGGGGCGCTGGGTTCGCTGCTGTCCTTCGCCATCATGTTGTTCCTGCTGTTTTTTTTCCTGCGTGACGGGGAGCGCATGATCGCCCGCCTGCGCGCGCTCATCCCGCTGGAGGAGGAGCGCAAACAACGCCTGTTCCGCCAGCTTGGCGCGGTCACCCGGGCCATCGTCTTCGGCACCAGCCTGACCGCCGTGCTGCAGGGGTTGCTGCTCGGCATCGGCTTCGCCATCGCCTCGCTGCCCTCACCCGTGGTCTTCGGGGTGCTGGCCGCGCTGCTGTCCATGCTGCCGGTGGGCGGCGCCGCGCTGGTCTGGGCGCCCGCGGCGCTGTGGTTGCTCATCGACGGACGCTGGGGCTATGCGCTGTTCCTGATGCTCTGGGGCGTGATGCTGAGCGGGGTGGACAATGTGCTGCGTCCCATGCTGATCTCCGGGCGGGCGCAAATCTCGGCGCTGGCCGTCTTCCTCGGCGTCCTGGGCGGCATTTCGGCCTTCGGCGCCATCGGCTTCATCCTCGGCCCGGTGATCCTTTCGCTGGCGGTGGCGCTGATGGAATTCGCCGAGGAGAACCGCGCCGCCGCCGACTGACCGTTCCGGCGCTCACCGCCGCGGCGGTAAAGTACAATTCGCGACCTTATGGACGTTTCCCACCTTCTCGACGGTCTGAACGACGCCCAGCGCCAGGCGGTCGGTGCGCCGCTCGGGGCTTCCCTGGTGCTCGCCGGCGCGGGCAGCGGCAAAACCCGGGTGCTCACCCACCGTGTCGCCTGGCTGATCCAGGTCGAGGGCGCCTCGCCCGCCGGCATTCTCGCCGTCACCTTCACCAACAAGGCGGCGGCCGAGATGCGCGGGCGCATCGAAACCCTGCTCGGCATGCCCTGCGGGTCGATGTGGGTGGGCACCTTTCACGGACTGGCGCACCGCCTGCTGCGCCTGCATTGGCGCGAAGCCGGTCTGCCGCAGAGCTTCCAGATCCTCGACGGCGAGGATCAGGCCCGCCTGCTGCGCAAGGTGCTCAAGGCACTCGATCTCGACGAGACGCGCTGGGTGCCGCGCGAGGTGCTGTGGTTCATCAACGCGCAGAAGGACGAGGGCTGCCGGCCACAGGCCCTCAAGGACGACGGCGACCCCACCCGACGCCAGCTCATCAAGATCTACCAGGCCTACGAGGACGCGTGCCGCCGGGCCGGAGTGGTGGATTTCGCCGAGCTGCTGCTGCGCGCCTATGAACTGTGGCGCGATCAGCCGGCGCTGCTGCTGCACTACCGCACCCGCTTCGGCCACGTGCTGGTGGATGAGTTCCAGGACACCAACGCCATCCAGTATCGCTGGCTGATGCTGCTCATCGGTCCGCAGGGCATGCCCTTCGTGGTCGGTGACGATGACCAGTCGATATACCGCTGGCGCGGCGCGCGGGTGGAGAATCTGCACCAGTTCCGCCGCGACCATCCGCATGCGGTGCTGTACAAGCTGGAACAGAATTACCGCTCCACGGGCATGATCCTCAAGGCCGCGAACGCCCTGATCGCCCACAACGGCGGACGCCTCGGCAAGACGCTTTGGACCAGCGGCGCCGACGGCGAGCGGATCAAGCTGTACGCGGCCTTCAACGAGCGCGATGAGGCTGATTTCGTGGTCAACCGCATTCGCGAATGGGTGCAACGCGGCGGCGCGCGGCGCGAGGTCGCGGTGCTGTACCGCTCCAACGCGCAATCGCGGGTGTTCGAGGAGGCGTTTCTCAACGCGCGCATGCCGTACCGGGTGTACGGGGGCCTGCGCTTCTTCGAACGCGCGGAGATCAAGGATGCGCTGGCGTACCTGCGCCTGGTCGCCAGCCGCGCCGACGACACCTCCTTCGAGCGGGTGGTGAACCTGCCGACGCGCGGCATCGGCGCCAAGACCATGGACACGGTGCGCGAGGCGGCGCGCGCGCGCGGCTGTTCGCTGTGGATGGCGGCGGCGGCCTGCGTCGAGGACGGGCTGCCGCAGCGCGCGGCGCTCGCGTTGCGCGCCTTCCTCGATCTGGTGGAGCGGCTGGCGCGCGAGGTGGCGGGCCTCGAACTGCATGAGCAGGTCGATCACGTCATTCAGATGAGCGGACTGATCGAGCATTTCAAGCAAGAAAAAGGCGAGCGCGGCGAGGGCCGCATCGAGAACCTGCTGGAGCTGGTGAGCGCCGCGCGCGGCTTCTCGCCCGACGGCGAGACGGACCTGCAGCCGCTCGAGTCCTTCCTGGCGCATGCGGTGCTCGAGTCCGGCGAGGGCCAGGCCGATCCCTACGACGATTGCGTGCAGATGATGACCCTGCACTCGGCCAAGGGGTTGGAGTTCCCGGTGGTCTTCCTGACCGGCATGGAGGAGGGCCTGTTCCCCCACCAGCGCTCCGCCGGCGAGCTTGCCTCGCTGGAGGAGGAGCGGCGGCTGTGCTACGTGGGCACCACCCGCGCCATGCGCCAGCTGTACATCACCTATGCCGAGCAGCGGCGGCTTTACGGGGTGGACCAGTACGGGCAGCCCTCGCGCTTCATCAACGAGCTGCCGGCCGAGGCCGTCGAGGAAATCCGCCCGCGGCTGCAGGTGGCGCGTCCGGTGCTGGCCCGCCACCCGGCCGGTGGTGGAGGCGGCGGGCGGCTGGAGGAATCCCCGACCCCCGCCATGCGCATGGGCAGCCGTGTGCGGCACGCCAAGTTCGGCGACGGGGTGGTGCTCAACTTCGAGGGTAATGGTCCACAGGCCCGCATCCAGGTCAACTTCGAGCGCCAGGGCACCAAGTGGCTGATGCTCTCCTACGCCAATCTCGACGTGGTGTAGAGTATTCGGCCGTGAAAATCATCATTTTGGGCGCGGGGCAAGTCGGCCGGACGGCCGCCTACCACCTCTCTCGCGAAGAGGCCAACGACGTCACCGTCATCGACACCGACGAGCAGATCCTGCGCGACCTGCAGGACAGGCTCGACATCCGCACGGTGAACGGCAACGCCTCCAGCCCGCGCATCCTCGAAGCGGCCGGCATCGCCGGGGCCGACATCCTGGTGGCCCTGACCAACAGCGACGAGGTGAACATGCTCGCCTGCCAGATCGCCTGGACGCTGTATCGCACGCCGAAGAAGATCGCGCGAGTGCGCTCCTCGGCGTACACCGAAAGGGAGCGGCTGTTCGGTGAGAACGGCGTGGCGGTGGACGTCTGGATCAGCCCCGAGCGGCTGGTGACCGATTACGTGGCGCGCCTGATCCGCTACCCGGGGGCGCTGCAGGTGCTGGATTTCGCCGATGGCCGGGTGCGACTGGTGGGCATCCGCGCGCTGCAGGGCGGCCCGCTGGTGGGCCAGGCGCTGCGCACCCTGCGCGAGCACATCCCCGGCGCCGACGCGCGCGTCGCCGCCATCTACCGCGCCGGCAAGAGCATCAAGCCCGAAGGCGGTACCGTGGTGGAGGACGGCGACGAGGTGTTCTTCCTTGCCGCGCGCCGCGACATCCGCGCGGTCATGCAGGAGATGCGACGCGCCGAGGCGCCGGTGCGCCGCGTGGTCATCGCCGGTGGCGGCAACATCGGCCTGCGGCTCGCCTCGGTGCTGGAGGCGACCAATCAGGTGAAGCTGATCGAGCGCGACAACAAGCGCGCGCGCCGCGTGGCCGAACAGCTCAGCAGGACCACGGTGTTGCACGGCGATGCGGCCGACGAGGAACTGCTGCTCGAGGAGAACATCGACAACGCCGATGTATTCGCGGCGCTGACCAACTCCGAGGAGGCGAACATCCTCTCGGCCATGCTCGCCAAGCGGCTCGGCGCCCACAAGGTGATGGCGCTGATCAACAAGCCCTCCTATGCCGAACTGATCGAGAGCGGCTCGATCGACGTGGCCATCTCGCCGCAGACCATCACCATCGGCTCGCTCCTCGCCCATGTGCGTCGCGGAGACGTGGTGCGGGTGCATTCGCTGCGCCGTGGCGCCGCCGAGGCCCTCGAGGTGGTGGTGCACGGCGATGCGGACAGTTCCAAGGTGATCGGGCGGCGCATCGAGGACATCGCCCTGCCCGAGGGCACCACCCTCGGTGCGGTGGTGCGCGGCGAGGACGTGATCATCGCCCACCACGACACCACGGTGCAGCCGGACGACCATCTGATCCTGTTCCTGACCGACCGCCGCCACGTCGAATCGGTCGAGAAGCTTTTCCAGGGCTCCGCGTCCTTTCTGTGAAAGACTCCTTCCTGCCGGTCGCGCACATCTTCGCCCTCGTCTTGATGGGATTCTCGGCGACCATGCTCGCCCCGCTGGCGATGGCGGCCTGGCAGCTCGATGCGGCGCTGTGGTCCTTCGGTGTGTCGGCGCTCGCGAGCTTCCTGCTCGGCGCGGTGGCCTGGCTCGCCACCCGGCGCTTTCGCCGCGAGTTGAAGACGCGGGACGGCCTGCTGCTGGTGGCGCTGGTGTGGGTGGCGCTGCCGGCCGTGGCGGGTTTCCCGCTGTGGAGCTACCTGCCGATCGATTTCACCGACGCCTATTTCGAGGCCGCCTCCGGCCTGACCACCACCGGGGGCACGGTGCTCTCCGGGCTGGAATTTCTGCCCCGCTCGATCAACCTCTGGCGGCATCTGCTGAGCTGGCTGGGGGGCATGGGCATCATCGTGCTGGCCGTCGGCATCCTGCCGATGCTCGGTGTCGGCGGCATGCAGGTGTACCGCGCGGAGATGCCGGGCCCGATGAAGGACGCCAAGCTCACGCCGCGCATCGGCCAGACCGCAAAGCTGCTCTGGGCCGTATACGCCGGCCTCACGCTCGCCTGCATCGGCTGTCTGAAGCTCGCCGGCATGGACTGGTTCGACGCGGTCTGCCACGGCTTCTCGGCACTGGCCCTCGGCGGCTTCTCCACCTACGACGCCAGCATCGGACACTTCAACTCGCTGGCCATCGAAATGGTGCTGACCGTGTTCCAGGTGCTGGCGGCGATGAATTTCGCCACCCATTACCTGGCCTGGAGCCAGCGCGGGGTGCGCGCCTACTTGCGCGATCCGGAGGCCAAGGCCCTGCTCGGCGTGCTGGCGGTGAGTTGCCTCGGCGTGGCCCTGTTCCTGTACTTCAAGGGCGTATATGCGGAGTTCCCGACCGCCCTGCGCCACGCCACCTTCAACCTGGTCTCGGTGGCCACCGACAGCGGCCTGCACACCCAGGATTACTCACGCTGGCCGGTGTTCGTGCCGATGTGGATGCTGTTCCTCAGCAGCATCGTCGCCAGCTCCGGGTCCACCGGCGGCGGCATCAAGATGTTCCGCACCCTGGTGCTCGCCAAGCAGGCCAATCGCGAACTCAATCAGCTGGTGCATCCGAATCTGGTGCAGCCGCTGAAATTGGGCGGCACGGTGATCGCCAACCGCGCGGTGTTCGCCGTGCTTGCCTTCGTGTTCCTGTATTTCATGAGCGTGGTCACCCTGGTGTTCGTGCTGCTGGCCAGCGGTTTGGATTTCACCACCTCCTTCACCGCCATCATTGCCTGCATCAACAATGCGGGTCCGGGCCTGGGCCTGGTGGGTCCCGGCGGCAATTACGCCGTATTGAGCGATTTTCAGACCTGGGTGTGCTCCGCCGCCATGCTGCTTGGCCGGCTGGAGGTGTTCACCTTGTTGGTGCTTTTTACTCCCACCTTGTGGCGTAAATAGACAAATGATGGGTAAGTTCCATCCACCAGGGCGCGAATTATTTTCTTTTCTCGGCGTTCATTTCCACAGTCAGATGAATTTCGTGCCGGTGGGAATTTAAAGTCCAAGATCAGAAATAATCTCCCGTCTGGTGGATCAAAGGAGCCCAATGATTGCCCTATTACAGCGCGTGAGGGAGGCGGAGGTAACAATCGAGGGGATCCGCCAGGGCGCCATCGACGCCGGCATCCTCGCGCTGCTGGGCCTGCAGGCGAAGGATACCGCCGAGAGTGTCACGCGGTTGCTGGACAAGATCTTGAATTACCGCATTTTCGACGATGATGCCGGCAAGATGAATCGTAGTTTGGTGGAAAGTCACGGCGGCCTGTTGCTCGTGCCGCAATTCACCCTGACTGCGGACACCACCCGGGGTCTGCGACCCAGCCTGTCCGGCGGGGCCCCGCCCACGCAGGGACGCCAACTGTTCGACCTGGCGGTGGCCACCGCGCGCAACCGGCACGACCAGGTCGCGAGCGGGGTCTTTGGCGCCCATATGCAGGTGTCGTTGATCAACGACGGGCCCGTGACCTTCTGGCTGCAAAACTGAGGCGCGCCGGCGGTTGCTGTGCCGCTGCGCGCGGGCGGATTTGCGACCTGATCCGCAGCGCCGGGCGGGGCACCGATGTCGGCTCGAGTTTGGCGTATCATGGCGCATCTTCCGGCAGATCAACGCGCAAGCGGAGACCCACATGTTCGACTCAAAAATGTTATTGGTCATTCTGGCCATCGCCTTGGTGGTCTTCGGCACCAAGCGCCTGCGCACCATCGGCTCGGACCTGGGTGCCGCGGTGAAAGGCTTCAAGCAGGCCATGAATGAAGGCGAGACCGAGGAGACGGTGAAGCAACTGAAGCAGGAGAAGGGCGCCGACGCCGACTTCGCCGCAGCCGCCGCGCCGCGGGATGCCGAAAGCAAGACCCCGCCGAAGCCCAACGCCTGATCGCGCATGCTGGATATCGGGTTCTCCGAGATACTGCTCACCTCGGCCATCGCCCTGGTGGTGCTGGGGCCGGAGCGGCTTCCCAAAGTGGCCCGGCAGGTGGGCAGCTGGATGGGTCGCGCGCGCGCCATGGCGAGGCAGCTCAGTGAGCAGCTCGAACGCGAGGTGAGCGCCGAGGAGCTGCTGCGCGAACAGAAAAAGGCGGCGCCGCCCGCGCCAGCGCCGGCTTCGGCGACGGCGGCCACCGAGACGCTCAACGCACCGGCTCATATGAGCACCACGCCGCCTGCCGCGGCGGGTCCGGCCGACGGCAGCCCGCCGCCTCATGAGTGAAGGCGACGGCGACGGAGAACTCGCCGAAGGCACGCTGATCTCGCACCTGCTCGAACTGCGCGACCGGCTGCTCAAGGCGATGATGGCGGTGGGACTGTGCTTCGTTCCCTGCGCGCTGTACATGAACGACCTGTTCACGTTCGCCGCCAAGCCGCTGCTCGCCAAACTGCCCTCGGGCGCCACGCTGATCGCCACCAGCGTCGTCGCCCCGTTCACGGTGCCCTTCAAGCTCGCACTGCTGCTGGCCCTCGGTATCGCCATGCCGTTCGTGCTTTACCAGGCCTGGGCCTTCGTCGCGCCCGGCCTGTACCGCCACGAGAAGAAGCTCGCCGTTCCGCTGCTGATCTCCAGCGTGCTGCTGTTCTACCTGGGCGCGGCGTTCGCCTACTTCGTGGTGTTTCCGGTGATGTTGAGCTTCTTCGTCGCCACCACGCCGGCTGGCGTGCAGATGATGACCGACATGAACAGCTATCTGGATTTCGTCATGATCCTGCTGCTGTCCTTCGGCCTCGCCTTCGAGGTGCCGGTGGCGACGGTGCTGCTGGTGTGGACCGGGTTCGTGCGCCTGAAGACGCTGCGCAAGAACCGCGGCTTCATGCTGCTCGGGATATTCATCTTCGCCGCCTTCGTCACCCCGCCGGATGCGGTGTCGCAGAGCGCGATGGCGGTGCCGATGTACGCCCTGTACGAGATCGGCATCATCATGGCCGGCGTCCTGCTGAAGGATAAGGTCGCGGCCCGCGAACGAGAAGACGCGCAGCAGCGCGGCCCCGAGGCCGGAGGCTGACATTGAGGCGCACCTGGCTGGGGCACCCGCTCGGACTGACGACCTTGTTCTGCACCGAGATGTGGGAGCGCTTCACCTTCTACGGGATGCGCGCGCTGCTGGTGCTGTTCCTGGTGAGCGCCGTCGGCTCCGGCGGCTTCGGCATCGATGATCGCACCGCCACCGCCATCTACGGTCTGTACAACGCCGGGGTTTATCTGGCGGCGCTGCCCGGAGGCTGCATCGCCGACCGGTTGATCGGCGCGCAGCGCGCGGTGACCGCGGGCGGCATCCTGATCGCGCTCGGCAACTCTCTGCTCGCCCTCTCGGGCACGCAAACAGGTTTCTACCTCGGACTGCTGGTGATCGTCGGCGGTGTCGGCCTGCTGAAACCCAATGTCAGCGCGATCGTCGGCGGCCTGTATCCCGAGGGCGGCGCGCGCCTCGATGCCGGCTTCACCGTGTTCTACATGGGCATCAACCTCGGCGCGACCATCGGGCCCTTCGTCACCGGCAAGGCGCAGGAATGGTTCGGGCCGCGCGCCGGATTCGGCGCCGCCGCCCTGTTCATGGCGCTCGGCGTGCTGCAGTTCCACCTCTCGCGCGGCACCCTCGGGGGTGCAGGCGCCTACCATGCGCCGCGCGGCCCGGCGCGCGGTGTGGCGCTGGCGCGCTGGCGCATACTCGGGCTCGGGCTCGGCGCCGTCATCGTGCTGGCGGCCGCGGTGGCGCGCGGCCTGATCCCGATCAATCCGGTCGGCCTCGCCCGCACCACCACCACCCTCATACTGGCCATGGCCTGCGGGTACTTCCTCTACTATTTCACCGCCGCAGGGCTCGACCGCCAGGAGCGGCGCCGCGGCGTGGTGATCGTGGTGCTATTTCTCGGTTGCGCGCTGTTCTTTTCCGGATTCGAACAGGCCGGCTCCAGCCTCAGCCTGTTCGCCGAGCGCTACACCGAACGCCGGCTGGCCGGCGGCTTCATCATCCCCTCCGCCTGGTTCCAGTCGCTGAACCCGGCCTTCATCATCCTCTTCGCTCCGGCCTTCGCCTGGCTCTGGGTGGCGCTCGCGCGGCGCCACCTCAACCCGTCCGCTCCGGCGAAATTCGCCCTCGGCGTGATGTTGATGGGCAGCGGCTTTCTGGTGATGGCGGCCGCCGCGAGCATCGTCGCCTCGGGCAGCAAGGTGCTGCCGACCTGGCTGGTCGCCACCTACCTTCTGCACACCTTCGGTGAACTGTGCCTGAGCCCCGTGGGTCTCAGCTATTTCACCAAGCTCGCGCCGCGGCGCTTCGTCGGGCAGATGATGGGCATGTGGTTCCTCGCCATTTCACTGGGCAATCTGCTGGCGGGTCTCATTGCCGGAGAGTTCGACGCCAATCACGTCGCGGCAATGCCGGCACAGTATCTGCACATCGTGTTCTTCTCGGTGGGTTTGGGCGCGGTGCTGCTGGCGCTCAGCCGCCCCGTGAAGGCATTGATGGGCGACCTCGAGTGAATGCGCGCTCCACGCCCCATCACGCACTGAAGCTCGCCCTCTGCCTGGGCACCATCTACGTGGTGTGGGGTTCGAGCTTCCTGTTCACCAAGATCGCGGTCAACCATCTGCCCGGCGCGTTGTTCGCGGCGGTGCGCTTCTGCACGGCGGGGATCGTGCTCGCGCTGGTGGCGCGTTTCTGGAGCGGAGATGAGCTGCCGCGGCGCGCGCTCGACCTGTGGCATGTGGCCGTCGCCGGCTTCTTCATGGTGTTCGCGAGCAACGGCATCAATACCTGGGCGATGCATTATCTGCCGACCCACGAGTCGGCCCTGCTCAACGGCACGGCGGCCTTCTGGATCGCGGGCCTCGGCGTGTTCGGTCCCCGCGGCCATCCATTGAGCCGCGCGGCGCTTGCGGGGCTGATGGTGGGGTTTGCCGGCACCGCCCTGATGCTGATGCCGAACGGTGCGCCGCGCGCCTCGAGCCTCATCGCCGAGCTCGGCGTGCTGCTCGCCTGCCTGGCCTGGTCGCTGGGTACGCTCTATTACCGCAGCATCGACACCCACTTGAGTTCACTCATGTTCATGGCCATGCAAATGGTCATGGGCGGCTTGATGCTGCTGGCGGTGGCCCTCGTCCATGGCGATCTGGCGCACTGGGAATGGAACCTGCCCGGCATGCTGGCGCTCGGCTATCTGACGTTGTTCAGTTCCTGCCTCGCCTACGCCGCCTACGGCTGGCTGACTCGCCACAGCAAGCCCGCCCTCATCGGCACCTATGGCTATGTCAATCCGGCGATCGCGGCTTTTCTGGGCTGGCGGTTCATGCACGAGCGGCTCTCGGGGGCGCAGTTGTCGGGCATGGCGGTGATCATTCTCGGGGTCGGCATCCTCACCCTGCCAGGCGGCAGCTTCAAGGACGCGAAGGATCTGGAGGAACCCCCGAGCCGTTGAGGGTACGGCTCGATCGCCCGCGGGCGGGGGAGCGATGCCGTTCAGTCGCGCGCCGTTCAGTCGCGCCGGACGATGACCTCGATGCGGCCACGCGGACCCACGAACCAGGAACCGACCATGCTCACCAGACTCACCAGGATCGAGCTCCACAGCGCCGGCCAGAATCCGGCCAGATGCATGCCGGGCAGTATCCAGGCCACCAGACCCAGCATGCCGGCATTGACCACCAGCAGGAACAGCCCGAGCGTCAGCACGGTCATGGGCAGAGTCAGGACGATGGCGATGGGACGGATGACGGCGTTGACCACGCCAAGCAGCAGGCCCGCCAGCAGCAGCGTCGCCGGGCCGTCGATGAACACCCCAGGCACCCACAGGGTGGCGAGCCACAGGCCCAAGGCGACCACGACCGCACGGATTAATATGCCCACCATCGCTGCTCCCGGGTTACCTTAAGTCAGCATATGCCGCCGGTGGGGGCCGATTTCAAGGCGTCGGCTAGTCGTCGAATCCCACCAGGGGCGGATCGCGCGGCTGCGCGGGCCGGGCCTTGGGTCGCGGCGGGCTCTCCAGCAGCACCTTGATGCGCGCCATGCAGCGCTCCCAGCCCACGCGCAGACGCAGGTAGTGCGCGTCCCAGGCCTCGCTTTCCGGAACCCCGGAGCCCAGCAGGCGCAGCGAGGTGCTGCCCTCGCCGCGGCGCTGGTCGAGCAGGAAGTCGTCCACCAGCGCGCTGTCGCTCGGCGGGTCGCCGCGTCCCGGCTGGTAGATCAGCCGCAGGCGGCGATTGGCCTCGAAGACGTCGATATGCGCCTCGCGTCCGTGGGCCTGCGGATTGCCGAATCGATACAGGCCGCCCTTGCGCGGATCGACCAGGACTTCCTGAGCCGTCCAGATGCGCAGCAGCCTCGGTTCCGTCAGCGCGCGCCAGACCCGCGCCGTGGGCACGCCGACCTCGACCAGGTGGGCATAGCCGCGGGTGCCGGTGCGGGGAACTCTGTGGCGCAAACTCATCGAGTGATCCTTGGGAAGCTGGTTCACCTTGGAATGCTAGAATCGGCCAACGCGGAGGGAACATCCATGGCTTATGTTGATATCGTGACTGCGCTCGCAGTTCTGCAATTCATCTTCTTCGGTCTGAAGGTCGGCCAGGCCCGCGGCCGCTATGGCGTCAAGGCGCCGGCGGTGGCCGGCAATGAGATTTTCGAGCGCCATTTCCGCGTCCAGGCCAACACCCTCGAGCAGTTGGTGGCCCTGCTGCCAGGTCTGTACCTGTTCAGCCGCCACTTCGATCCGCGGTGGGCGGCCGCCCTCGGGGTGGTGAACCGGGTCGGTCGCCAGCTGTACGCCACCAGCTACGTGAAGGAGCCCGCGAAGCGGGGCGCCGGCTTCGGACTGACCTTCCTGCCCGTGCTGGCGCTGATCGTCGGCGGCGTGGTGGGCGCGCTGCGCGACCTGCTCGCGCATTGAGTTCAAGGACGAATTAGCCGATACTCGCGCCTCGTTCACATGGCTGGGGTGGCCTCTAGGGCCTGAGACGCCGACCGCGCATCGCGCACATCGGCGGACCCATAGAACCTGATCCGGTTAGTACCGGCGGAGGGAGCATGCTTCTCGATTCTCATCGGGCGCGGTGCGCGGCCGCGCTCTGCGTCTTCCTTGCCCCGTTCGGCGCGCCCGCCGACCCCAAGCTCACTGCCGCCGACGGCGGCCAGCTCGACGAAATCATCGTCACCGCCACGCTGCGTCCGGTCGCCGACCAGGACCTGCCGGGCAGCGTGTCGGTGCTGTCCAGCCAGACGCTGCGCGATGCCGGACAGCAGCATTTCGAGGATGTGCTCGGTCTGGTGCCGGATTTGAACTGGGCCGGCGACACCTCCCGACCGCGCTATTTCCAGATCCGCGGCATCGGCGAGCTGCAGCAGTACCAGGGAGCGCCCAACCCTTCGGTGGGCTTCCTCATCGACGACATCGACTTCAGCGGGCTCGGCTCGGCGGCGACGCTCTTCGACGTCGATCGCATCGAGGTGCTGCACGGTCCGCAGGGCACCGTTTATGGCGCGAATGCGCTGGCCGGTCTGATCTACGTCAAGAGCGCGGATCCGCAGCAGCAGTTCGGTGGGCGCGCCGAGTTCGACGTCGGCGACTACAACGAGCGCTCCTACGGTCTGGTGCTTACCGGGCCGGTGCAGGCGCTGGATTCGTCGTTTCGGCTGGCCGTGCAGCGCTACACCAGCGACGGTTTCTACCACAATGCCTACCTGGGCCGCAGCAACACCAACGGCATCGATGAGACCACCCTGCGGGGCAAGTGGCTGTACCAGCCGGACGATGACCTGCGCGTGGAGCTGACGCTGCTGCATGTGGCCATGAACAACGGCTACGATGCCTTCGCGATCGACAACAGCCGCACCACCCAGTCCGACCACCCGGGCGAGGACGATCAACATTCCACCGGGGCGGCGGTGCGCGCCACCTACACCGGCATCAAGCCGCTGACTCTGACCACCATCGCCACCTACGCGGACTCCCTGATCGGCTACGGCTACGACGGCGACTGGGGCAACCCGGTGCTGTGGGCTCCTTACACCTACAACTACACCGAGTTCCAGTTCCGCCATCGCATCACCCGAAGCCTGGAGATGCGCCTGGCGGATGCGCCGGACCACGGCCCCTCCTGGCTGTTCGGGGTGTACGCCTTCGAGCTCACCGAGGGCCTGACCGACACCAGCGCCGGGCAGTACCTGGATCCCTTCGACGCCACGCAGAATTCGACCACGCTGACGGCGATCCACAGCGCCTACCGCTCGCGCAGCGCCGCCGCCTACGGCCAGCTCGACGGCGACATCACGCGGCGGCTGCACTATTCGCTCGGTCTGCGCGCCGAGCATGAGGGCAGCAGCTACAACGACTACACCACCAACCTCGACGCCCCGACGACCACCAATGATTTCGCGCCCAGCTACAATCTGTGGGGTGGTCAGGCATCGCTCACCTATCGGCTGAGCGGGGCGCAGAACCTGTACGCACTGCTGTCTCGCGGCTACAAGGCGGGCGGGTTCAATCTGAGCCCCGGCCTGCCGGCGAATCAGTTGCAGTTCGGCGCGGAGTCCGACCTCAACTACGAAATCGGCGACAAGGTGCGCGCCGCGGACGGTCGGCTGCAGATCGACACCTCGCTGTTCTACACCGAACGGCATCGGGAGCAGCTGCTCACCGGCGAGCAGCTGGACCCGAACAATCCGAACACCTTCATCTTCTACACCGGCAACGCGCGTTCCGGCTACAACTACGGGCTGGAGAGCACGCTCGCCTGGGCCGCCACCGAGCGCCTGCAACTCGGCGGTTCCGTGGCCTGGCTGCAGACCCTGTACAGCGGCTTCATGCAGGACGGCGTGCTGTTCCCGAATCGCAGCCTGCCGCATGCGCCGGACTGGCAGGGCGCCGTCAACGCCACCTGGCGCGACCCGCGCGGCCCCTATGCGCGGCTCGACCTCACCGGCATGGGGGCCTTCTACTACGACCTGCCGCCGAACAACACCCGCTCGAGCCCCTACGAACTCGTCAACGGCAAGCTCGGCTGGGAGACGGCGCGTTACGAGGTCTATCTCTGGGGCCGCAACCTGTTCAACCGCGACTACACGGTGCGCGGCTTCTACTTCGGCGACGTGCCGCCGAATTTCCCCAACGAGGTGTACACTCAGCTGGGCGAGCCGCGCAATTTCGGCGTGCACTTCAGCGCGAAGTTCTGACCACGGCCGCGGGGAACGGCGACCATGCAGCTTTTTCACTCTCCGGCTTCCCCGTTCGTGCGCAAGTGCCTGGTGTGCGCGCACGAACTCGGCCTGCGCGGGCGCCTGCAACTGGTGACGGCGGCGCCGCACCCGGTGAACCGCGACCGCAACCTCATCGGGCATAATCCGCTCGGCAAGATTCCGACCCTGATCACCGATGAGCAGACCGTGTTGTACGACAGCCGCGTGATCTGCGAGTACCTGAATTCGCTCGGTGACGGGCACCTGCTGCCGCGCGACGGCGCGGCGCGCTGGCAGGTGCTGGTGGAGCAGTCGCTTGCCGACGGGCTGCTGGATGCCGCCGTGCTCACCCGTTACGAGACGGCCGTCCGTCCCGAGGCATTGCGCTGGGAGTCGTGGACGGCGGGCCAGATGGACAAGGTGGACTGCGCGTTGGCCGCCCTGGAGGCGTCGGCGGACGCCGCCTCGGCGCGCGTCGATCTGGGCGCCATCAGCGTCGCGTGCGCCCTGGGTTACCTGGATTTTCGCTACGGGTCGCTGGGATGGCGGTCGCGCCACCCGCGGCTGGCGGCCTGGTTCGCGCGCTTCGGCGAGCGCGAGTCGATGCGGGCGACCCGCCCCCCGCCGTGACGGTAGCGGCGCGGCGGCGTGGCCTCCCGCGCGTGCCTAGCGCATCGAGACGCGCAGCGCGGCGCCGCTCTCCATCCAGGTCTTGACCCGCTTGGCATCGGCGAGCCGTGTGAGCTTGCCGATGGAATCGAGCAGCACGATGACCACCGAGCGACCCTCGATCACCGCCTCCATCACCAGGCAACGGCCGGCCTCGGCGATGTAGCCGGTCTTCTGCACCACGATGTTCCAGGAAGGGTTGCCCACCAACCGGTCGGTGTTGTGGAATTCGACCAGATGGCGCCGCACCCGCACGGTGTAGCGCCTGTCGGTGGAGTACTCACGAATGACCGGGTTCTTGGAGGCGGCGATCACCAGCTTCGACAGGTCCTCGGCGCTGGCCACGTTCTGGCTGGACAACCCGGTCGGCTCGACGAATCGGGCGTTGCCCATGCCGAGCGCCTGCGCCTTGGCGTTCATGGCCGCGGTGAAGGCCGGCAGCCCGCCGGGGTAGTTGCGGCCGAGCGCATGGGCCGCCGTGTTCTCGGAGGCCATCAGCGCCAGGTGCAGCAGGTCGGCGCGCGACAGCACCGTGCCCACGGCCAGGCGTGAAACCTGGGACTTGGGCAGTTCGTGATCCGCCGCGGTGATGGTGAGCGGCTCATCCATGGCCTGCTGGGCGTCGAGCACCACCAGAGCGGTCATCAGCTTGGTGATTGAAGCGATGGGCGCGGCCACATCCGCATGGCGCGCATAGAGCACCGCCGAGTCGTTTTGGTCGACCACCAGCACGGCGTTGGACTTCAGCCGGGGCGCGGCCGCCGGCTGGGCAGCCGCGGCCGTCCCGTACGAGGCCAGCAGAAGCCCCAGCAAGGGCAGCAACGGGGCGTGGTTCGTGAATCCCATGAGAGGTTCTCGGCGCATTTAACTCAACCTGGAGCGCATTAAGCACAAATCGCGGCGGCGGCGCCGTGACGGGCCTCCAACTTTGCCAGCATTTGCGACGAAGTCCAGTGGAAATTCAGCAATCAAGGCGCGCTTCGTCAGGTGATCTGTGAACCGGAGGCGCCGGCGGACCCCGGTCCCGAGCCGGTTCAGCCGGCGCTCACCCCCGGCGCGCGGCGCAATTCCTTGTCGCGGTACATGGCGCGGTCGGCGGCACTCAATAATTCGCGCGCATCGCGCGCATCGCGCGGATAGGTGACCGCGCCAATGCTGACGCTGCAGCGGATCATGCGCGAGCGCAGGTCCAGGGTGGTTTTGTACACATTGTGGCGTACCCGCTTGACCACCGCCTCGGCGGTCTCGGGCGAGGCGCCGGGCAGCAGCACGGCGAACTCATCGCCGCCAAACCGCGCGGCGATGTCGGTGCCGCGGATGCTGCGCTGCAGGCACTGGGCGACCAGCAGGATGGCGCTATTGCCGGCCTCGTGACCAAATTGATCGTTGATGCTCTGCAGCTTGTCCAGGTCGATCATCAGCAGCGAATAGCCGCCGCGCTCGCGCTCGCAGACGGCGTGCTCGCGCTGCCAGGCCTCGTTGAAGGCGCGCTGATTCAGCAGACCGGTCAGGGTATCGGTTTGCGCCAGATTCTCGATGCGTTCGCGCGCCTCGGTGACATCCGCCGAGAGCGTGGCGGTAAGGTAGCCGACCAGCAGAAAGGGCGCCAACTGGCCCACCGCCTGGCTCGCGTAGGCGGCCGAGAGCAAGTCCGGGCCAAGCCGCGAGGCGGCCAGCAACCCATGACACAGCGCGATGATCCCCACCTGCGTGAGCGTCACCACCCGTCCGAGGGTCAGCGCGCTGAGGATGATGGGCAGCAGGTACAGATTCAGCAGCGGACTGTCGCTCTTGCCGGTGAACCACAGCACGCCGGTGATGAAAATGATCATCGACCACGATTCGATCAGCAGGCGCGTGCGGGTGCGGCCGGGAAAGAAGCGGCGGGCGCGAAAGGCGACGATGCACAGCAGGAACCCGCCCAGCAGCCCGAAGACCGGCCAGGGCTGGGTCACCACCGCGCGGGTCCAGACCAGCACCAGGGCGGCGAGCGCCAGACAGAGCAGTTCGATGGAGCGGGTGCTGCGCACGGGCTAGCGCGCCGCCGCGCGCGGCAGCGCCGCGGTCACCGAATCGCGCCCCTTGACGGTGGGCGCCTGCAACTCCTGCAGCGCGCGCCTGATCTCCGCATCGGCGCGCACCGCGGCGGCCTCGTCGCCCACCGCACCGGCGCCGCTCCCGCCCGGTGCGGTGGGCGGCGCGCCCGCGGACGGCGCCCGCGGCAGCTCGATGTCCGGCGCGATCCCGCGATGATTGATGGACGCTCCCGAAGGAGTGTAGTAAAGCGAGGTGGTGAGCTTGACGGCCCGGTTCTCGGACAGGGGAATCACGGTTTGCACCGAGCCCTTGCCGAAGGTGGTGCGGCCCATCAAAGTGGCGCGATGATGGTCCCGCAGGGCTCCGGCGACTATCTCCGCGGCCGAGGCCGAGCCCCCGTTGACCAGCACCACGATGGGGGCGCCGTTCAGTTCATCGCCCGCCGTGGCGGAATAGGCGAAGTTCGCCTCCGGCGTGCGTCCCCTGGCCGTGACGATGATGCCGCTGTCGAGAAATACGTCCGCGACCGCCACCGCGGCGTCCAGCACGCCGCCCGGGTTGTTGCGCAGGTCGAGCACCAGGCCATGCAGCGGGCCGTGATTGCGCTGGCGCAGGGACTTGAGGGCCTTCAGCAGATCATCACCCGTGGTGTCGCTGAATTCGGCGATGCGCACATAGCCGAAACCCGGCTCGGGAAGATCCTCGCGGACGCTATGCAGCTCTACCCGGGCCCGCTTCAGGGTAAATTGCAGCGGCTCATCGCTCCCCTCGCGCAGGATGCCGATTCTTACCGCGGTGCCTTCCTTGCCGCGCATGCGGTCGATGGTGTCGCCGAGCGCCGCGGTGTTCACCGCCACCCCGTCGATGGTGGCGATGACATCGCCCGGCCGGATGCCGGCGGCGGCAGCCGGCGAACCGTCGAACGGGGAGACCACCACGACCTGGTCATCCTCCATCGACACCTCGAGACCGACGCCCGAGTATTCCCCGGAACTGCTGATCTTGATCTCATCGTAATCGTCGCCGTCCAGGTAGGCCGAGTAGGGATCGAGCGAGGACACCATGCCACGCACCGCCGCCTGCAGCAGCTGATGGTCGTCGACCGGCTCGACATATTCCCGCTTCACCCGATCGAGCACCTCGGCGAGCAGACGCGCATCCTGCCAGGGGAAATCCGGCGCCGGGACCGCCACCGGTGTTCTGGCTCCGGACGGCTTTTCGGCGAGCACGCCGCGGCTCAAACCCAAGGCGAGCCCGAGCGCCAGCCCGCAGCCCAACCACAGCCCCTTGCGAATCTCTCTGCCCATGATGGCTCGCAGCATACGTGCGGCGGCGCCTGCCCGCCAGCCAGCAGGCCCGGGCGGCGACTAGGGTGCCGCGCCGCGCAACCAAGGCGTCGGATCGAGGGGTTTGCGCCCCGCGCGAATCTCGAAATACAGGTGCGGGGCCTCCTCGGCGTCGCTCACCGCGGCGATCACGTCGCCCGGCGCCACCCAATCGCCGACCGACTTGTAGAGCACTTCGGCATGGCCGTACAGGGTCATGTAACCGCCCCCATGGGCGATGATGAGCAACAGGCCGAGCCCTTGCAGCCAGTCGGCATAGACCACCCGCCCGAAATAGGCGGCGTGCACCTTGGCGCCGCGCGAGGCCTGGATGCTGACCCCGTTCCAGCGCGGCGCGGATTGCGCGGCAGCCCGCGGCTGCTGGAAGCGCGCGATCAGCCGGCCGGCCACGGGCCAGGGCAGCTGACCGCGCATGCGCTCGAAAGGCTGCGCGGAGTCAACGGGGAAATCCTGCACCACCCGGTCCAGATCCGCGATCAGGGCCTCGACCGCCTGCTCCTGGCGCCGCAGCTGCGCCAGTTCCTGGTCGGCGGTGTTGACCTGCCGCTGCAGCTGCGCGAGCGCCGTGGCGCGCTCGGTGCGCGCCCCGCCGAGCGCGGCGGCCTCGCGCGCGGCATCCTGCACCAAGGCGTCGATCTTTTGCGCGGTGGCGGCGCTTTGCGCCTGCAGCGCGCGCAGCCGAGCGGTCTGCTCGGCGATCTTCGCGATGCGCGCGGTGCGGGCGCGCGCGAAGTAGCCGTAGTAGGTCATCATCCGCCCGGCGGCCGCCGCGTCGTCCTGCCGCAGCCACAGACGCAGCGGCGCCGCGCCGCCGGCCAGATAGGCCGCGCGCACCTCGGCCGCGAGCGTGTCGCGCTGCGCATCCAATGCGCGCTGCGCGCGCGCCTCCTCGGCGCGCCACTGTGCCGCGCGCCGCTGCTCGGCCAGTTGCGCGGCATGCAGGCCATCGAGGCGGCGGCGCGCCTGCGTGACCGCAAGATCGGCGGCGCGCAGCCGCGCCTGCAGGGCGTCGCGCTGCGCGAGTTCCTCGCTCAGGCGCTGCGTGAGCGCCGCGATGCGCGCCCGCACCACGGCGAGGCGCGCCTTCGCCGGCGCCGCATCCGGCACCGCGGCGGCGACGCTCGCGGCGCCGGGTGGCGCCAGCAGCGCGGCGAGCAGCAGTAGTTTCTTGATGCCGGGTGCCATGTTCAGGGTGGAAGGTCTCGGCGGCAAGCATACAAGCGTTGTGGCCGCTGCTATACTTGCGCGCCCAAAAAGGCCATTTGCGGAAGGCGATGCAGCGACTCCTCGAGTTCATCGGACATCATCCTTACCTCACGGGCGGCGCGCTCCTGGCGGCGGTCATGGTCGCGATCTACGAAACCCGCGAGCGGCTGCAGGCCTTCGCCGGCGTGAGCACCATGCAGGCGGTGCAACTGATCAACCAGGGCGCGCTGGTGCTGGATCTGCGCGCCCGCGAGGCCTTCGATGCCGGCCATATCGGCGAGGCGCGCAGCGTCCCCGCCGCGGAACTCGGCGCGCAGATCGAATCGCTGCAGAAATGGCGCGACAAGCCCGTGCTGGTTTACTGCGACAGCGGCGTGACCTCGGCCGGGGCGGCGCGCACGCTGATGAAGAACGGCTTCACCAGGATATGCAACCTGGATGGCGGCATGAACGCCTGGGTCAAGGACAATCTGCCGCTGGCCCGCGCGGCCGCGGGCCGCAAGGCGGGACCGAAATGACCCAGCCCGTGATCACCATGTACATGACCGGATGGTGCCCCTATTGCCAGCGGGCGCTGGCTCTGCTCGACCGCAAGGGCCTGCAGGTGACGCGCATCGACGTGGAGGAGCAGAGCGGGCGGCGCGAGGAGATGGTGAGCCGCAGCGGCCGGCGCACCGTGCCGCAGATATTCATCGGCGACCGTCACATCGGTGGCTGCGACGATCTTTTCGCGCTCGAGAACAGCGGTGAACTCGGGCGATTAATCAGCGAGGATATTCGATGAGCGAGTTGACCAACGAGATGATCGGGCCGGCGGTCGGCGGCGTGCAGGTGACCCTGCAGACCGTGTATCTGAAGGACTGCTCATACGAGTCGCCGAACGGTCCGCGGCTGCCGACCAACCAGGCCTGGGAGCCGAAGTTCCAGCTGAACATGAACACCGCCGCGGAGGAGATCGGTCCGGACGTGCGCGAGGTGCTGCTGACCATCACCTTGGAGGCCAGGCAGGGCGAAGCCACCTTGTACCTGGTGGAGGTGAAGCAGGCCGGGGTGTTCAGCATCTCCGGCGCCTCGCTCGAGGACCTGAAGCGGCTGATCGGCAGCTTCTGCCCGAGCGTGCTCTTTCCGTATGCCCGTGAAGTGGTGTCGGATCTGATCGTCAAGGGCGGTTTCCCGAACTTCCTGCTCCCGCTGGTGAATTTCGACGCGCTGTTCGCCCAGGCCGCCGAGACCGCACCGCCGCCGGAAACGGTCAACTGACGGCAGATCCGGCCTTGCGCCCCGAAGCCATCGCGGTCATTGGCGCGGGATCCTGGGGCACGGCGCTGGCCATCCAACTGGCGCGCGCCGGGCATCCGACCCGACTCTGGGGCCGGGATGCGGCGCAGGTGGCGACCATGCGCGCCGCCGGTTGCAATCCCCGTTACCTGCCGGAGGCCGCCTTTCCACCAGGCCTCGAGGTGACCACGGACCTGGCGGCGGCCCTGTGCGAGGCGCGCGATGCACTGGTTGCCGTGCCCTCGCAGGCCCTGCGCTCCACCCTCGAACGCCTGCGTGACCAGCTGCCGCGGCGCACCCGCGTCGCCTGGGCGACCAAGGGCTTCGAAGCCGGCAGCGGGCTGCTGCCGCATCAGGTCGCGCTCGCGGTGCTGGGCGAGCGTCCGGGGGCGGTGCTGTCCGGACCGACCTTCGCGCACGAAGTGGGCCTCGGGCTGCCGACCGCCATGACGGTGGCCTCGCGGGACGAGCGCTTCGCGCGCGAGCTGGCGCTCGCCTTGTCCGGGCCGCGGTTTCGTGCCTACACCCAGACCGACATCGTCGGCGTGGAGGTGGGGGGTGCGGTCAAGAACGTCATCGCGGTGGGCTCCGGCGTGGCCGACGGCATGGGCTTCGGCGCCAATACGCGGGTGGCGCTGATCACGCGCGGCCTGGCGGAAATGATGCGTCTCGGAGTGGCGCTGGGCGCGATGCGCGACACCTTCATGGGTCTCGCCGGCCTCGGCGATCTGGTGCTCACCTGCACCGATGATCAGTCGCGCAACCGCCGCCTGGGGCTCGCTCTGGGCCGCGGCGCGCCGCTCGCGGCGGCACTGGCCGAGATTCGCCAGGTGGTGGAGGGCGTGGCGGCGGCGCGCGCCGTGCATGCGGTGGCGGCACGGCTCGGCGTCGACATGCCGATCTGCCGCGAGGTCCATCAGGTGATGCACGAGGGACGCGACGTGCGCGACGCCCTGGCCGCCTTGATGGGTCGCGAGATGCGCGCGGAGGGCGAGTAGGCAGGCGCCGGGGCCCCGGGGGCTCAGGGGACCTGGAATCCCTGCTGCCGCCATGCCTCGAACACCACCACCGCCACCGCATTGCCCAGGGTCAGGCTGCGGTTGGCGGCGCGCATAGGGATGCGCACCGTGCCATCGCGGGCGGCGCGCAACCGGGCCGCGGCCGGCAGGCCGCGGGATTCCGGGCCGAAGACGAAGGCATCCCCCGGGCGGTAGCGCGGCTCGCTGTACAGCGCCGCCCCATCGGTCTCCACCACGAAGCGCCGCGCGTCGGCCAGCGCGGCCAGGCAATCCTCCAGGTGCGCGTGCACCCGCACCTCGACCAGATCGTGATAGTCGAGCCCGGATCGGCGCAGGCTGCGGTCGTCCAGACGAAAGCCGAGCGGCTTGATCAGATGCAGCGTCGCGCCGACATTGGCGCATAGGCGGATCGCATTGCCGGTGTTGGGGGGAATCTCGGGCTCGAACAGCACCACGTGGAACATGCGGCCGGTCTTCAGTTGCGCAGGAGCACCTGCTGGGTCGGGTAGGCGAACTCGATGCCCAGCCGGTGCAATTCCTCGAGTATCCCCAGGTTCACGGCCTGGTGCAGATCGTACAGGGCGCTGCCGACGGGGGGGCGCGCGAAATAGGATAGCTCGAATTGCAGCGCCGAATCGCCGAGACTGCGCAGGTGGCAGCGCTCATAGCGGGCATTTGGCTGGGCTCGCACGATGGCCTCGATGAGTCCCGGCAGGGCGCGCAGTGTCTCCACCGGCGTGGCGTAGGGGATGCGCAGGGTGGCGAGCGTGCGTTGTTCCGCGGCACGGCCGTAGTTGCGCACCCGGCTCTTCAGAATATCGGCGTTGGACAGGATGATCTGCTCGCCGCTGTCGCTGCGCAGGCGGGTGGTCTTGATGCCGATGTGCTCGACGCTGCCGCTGAAGGCATCGATGGCGAGGGAGTCGCCCACCACGAAGGGCTTGTCGAGGGCGATCGACAGCGAGGCGAACAGATCGCCAAGAATGTTCTGCAGCGCGAGCGCCACGGCGACGCCACCCACCCCGAGGCCGGCCAGCAGCGCGGTGATGTTGACCCCGACGTTTTCCAGGGCGAGCAGGGTGACCAGCGACCAGATGAGCATGTGCGCGACGAAATTGATGATGTCGAGCGAGCCTGAGAAGCTGCGGTCGGCGCCATGGGCGCTGCTCTTCAGGTCCAAATAGAAGCGCAGCGCCTCGCCGGCCCACAGACCCGACTGCAGCAGCGTCGCCAGCAGCAGGGCCTTGCCCACCGCCGCCTGCACGGCCGCCGGCAGGGCGAGACTGGCGTGCGCCGCATAGACGGCCGCGCCCACGAGCAGGAACTGGCGGGTGCCGGCCGTCAGCCGCAGCAGCAGGCGCACCGGCGCCCGATGCGCGGGGTCCGCCGGCCGGCGGTAGCGCGCGGCGGCCAGCCACCGCAGCAGCCACAGCGCCGACCAGACGGCGGCCAGGATGCCGCCGGCGAGCAGCCAGTCGCCGAGGCGATTGCCGTAGTAAAGGCGCGCCGTGGGCGCCGCCATGTCGTTGAGGAACTGCGCCATGCCGAGCGCCACCTGACCCTGCCGATGCGCTAGCGGCGCGCGCGGCTCAGGCGGCATCCTCCATGCCGAGTTCCTTCATCTTGCGGGTGAGGGTGTTGCGCCCCCAGCCGAGGAGCTTGGCGGCGTCCTGCTTCAGGCCGTCGGCCTTGCGCAGAGCGACGCGGATGAGAATGCGCTCCACTTCCGGCACCGCCTGGTCGAGCAGCCGCTGCGTGCCCGCCTCCAGTTCCTGCTCGGCCCAGTGCGACAGCCGGCCCATCCAGTCGTGCGCGCTGGCGTGCGCGCCGCCGGGTCCGCCGATGTCGGGCGGAATGTCCTCGGCGCGAATCTCGCGACCCGGCGCCGTGACCGTGAGCCGCCGGCAGGTGTTGACCAACTGGCGCACATTGCCCGGCCATTCGTAGCCCACCAGCGCGGTTTCGGCCGGCGCGGTCAGCTGCTTCGGTTCGACGCCCAGCTCCTGTCCGGCGACCCCGAGGTAGTGGCGCAGCAACTCCGGAATGTCCTCGCGCCGCTCGCGCAGCGGCGGGATTTCGATGCGGATCACGTTCAGGCGATGCAGCAGGTCCTCGCGGAACTGACCCGAGGCCACCCGCGCCTCGAGCTCCTGGTGAGTGGCGGCGATCACTCGCACGTCGACCTTTACGGGAGTCTGGCCGCCGACACGGTAGAACTCGCCCTCCGCCAGCACCCGCAACAGGCGGGTTTGCAGCGCCGGCGACATGTCGCCGATTTCATCGAGGAACAGGGTGCCCCCGTCGGCCTGCTCGAAGCGACCACGCCGCTGGGCATCGGCACCGGTGAAGGCGCCCTTTTCGTGGCCGAACAGTTCCGACTCGAGCAGATCCGCCGTGAAGGCCGCGGTATTGAGCGCGACGAAGGCCTTGGCGGCGCGCGGACTGTGGCGGTGCAGTGCCCGGGCCACCAGTTCCTTGCCGGTGCCGGATTCACCGGTGATCAGCACCGTCATGCTGGAGCGCGACAGGCGCCCCACCGCGCGAAACACCTGCTGCATCGCTGTCGCCTGGCCGAGCAATTCGGGGATGCTGCGGCGCGCTGCCTCGACGTCGATGGAGACGCTGGCCTGCTGCGCGGCGCGACGCACCAGCTCCACCGCCTTGTCGATGTCGAAGGGCTTGGGCAAGTATTCGAAGGCACCGCCATGGTAGGCGGCCACGGCCGCGTCCAAATCCGAATGAGCCGTCATCACGATCACCGGCAGGCCGGGCCGCGAGGCCTGAATTTCCTTGAGCAGATCGAGGCCGCTGCGCCCGGGCATGCGGATGTCGGTCATCAGCACATCGGGGGCCTGGGCGCGCAGCGCGGCGAGCACGTTGTCGACATTGTCGAAGGATTTGGTCGCCATGCCTCCGGCCTTCAGCGCCTTCTCCAGCACCCAGCGGATGGAGGCATCATCGTCGACCAACCAGACTTGCAAGGGCTTGGGGTTCATACGGGGTCCATGGGCAGAGAAATCGCGAATACGGTGCGGCCGGGAACACTGTCGAATTCGATCAGACCCCCGTGCCGGGTGACCAGGTCCTGCGCGATGCCGAGACCGAGGCCTGAGCCCTCGGCGCGACCCGAGACCAGGGGATAAAAAATAGTGTCGCGGATCTCCGGCGGCACCCCCGGTCCATTGTCCTCGAACTGGATGGAGGCGACCGGGCGATGCCGGCGGGTGCCGACCGTCACATGGCTCGCGGCGCGGGTGCGCAGCACCAGGCGTGGTGCCGGCACCGCGCCCCCGGCCAGCGCCTGCAGCGCATTGCGGCCCAGATTGAGCATCGCCTGAATGATGTGGTTCGGATCGGCGGTGAGCGGTGGCAGGCTGGGGTCGTAATCGCGATCCAGGATGACGCCGTCGGCGGCCTCGCTGCGCAACAGGTGGTACACGCGTTCCAGCAGTTCATGCACATTGACCAGCTGCTTGGCCGGCGGCCGCGCCGGTCCGAGCATGGAATCGAGCAGACTGGTCAACCGGTCCGCCTCGCTGATGATCACCCGCGTGTAATCGTGCAGCGCCGGGTCGAGCAGCTCTCTTTCGAGCAGCTGGGCGGCGCCGCGCAGCCCGCCCAGGGGGTTTTTGATCTCATGCGCGAGCTGGCGCACCATCAGGCGGCTGCCGCCGAGCTGTGCCAGCAGCGCATTCTCACGGGTCAGGCGCCGATGCTGGGTGATGTCCTCCACCTCGAGCAGCAGCTGCGGGCCGTCGCGGGCGGTGACGATCCGCGTCACGGTGCAATCGAGGATGCGCTCGCCGCCCCCCGGGCCGGGCCAGGGCAGCTCGCGCTGCACCACGCTCTCGACGTCGGCGCGCGCCCGCTCGAACAGCGGCAAGAGCTCCGCCGCGCCACGCACGAGCTCGGTCAGGCGCCTGCCCAGCACCTGATTGGCGCCGAGACCGAGCAGGGTCTGCGCGGCGGCGTTCACATAGCGAACCCGCAGATCCTCATCCAATAGACAGACGCTGGTGACCATGGCATCGAGCAGCTCCGGGCACTCGACGCCAGGCGGGAAGGGGTGCAACTCAGCGGCCAAGCGGGGGGTCCGCTCCAGCCAGGGGATTCAGGGCTTCGGGTGCTGCGGGGACAGCAGCGAGGGCTGTCGCACGTAGAAGGTCACCGGATCGCTGCTCTGCGTCTCGCCGCTCTGCCGGTCGGTGAGCAGCGCGCCGATGGCATAGGTGCCGCGCGGCAGACCCTGCAGGGAGAATTCGGTGGCGGTCGGCCCCTGATCCTCCAGTCGTTTGCCGTTGAGGAACCAGGTGATGACCTGATCGGGCTGCAAGGCCGGTTCGACATGCAGACGCACCAGCACCGGATCGTCGCCGAAGAAACTCTGCTCGGCGGTGGGCGCCTCGATGGCGAGCGTGGCGTGCTTGGCCGCTGGTTTGGCCGGCGCCGCCGGCGCCGCCGGCTGCCGCAGGTTCGGCGAGCTCGGGCCGGGACCCGCGGTGATGATGCGCTCCGCCCCCGGCACCGATTGATCGGAGTAATGGATGACGCCTTCCGCGTCCGTCCACTTGTAAACCACGGCCGCCGGTGCCGCAACGCACGCGAGCAGACTGGCGATCAGCCATGGCCTTCGAAGCTGCATAAGCCCTGAGCATAGCCTTATCGCCTCCGGGTCACCAAACCCAAAGGTGCGGCGGCGTGACCGCCGTCACCTTTGGGGGCCTATCGGCCTGCGCCCAGCCTACAAACTGTAGTACATCTCCAGTTCGATAGGATGGGTGGTCATCCGCAGGCGCGTGACTTCCTTCATCTTCAAATCGATGTACGCGTCGATCAGATCGTCCGTGAACACGCCGCCCACCTTGAGGAAGGCGCGATCCCGATCGAGGTAATCGAGCGCCATGTCGAGCGAATGGCAGACCGTGGGAATCTTCTTGTCCTCCTCCGGTGGGAGGTCGTAGAGATCCTTGTCCGCCGGCTCGCCCGGATGAATCTTGTTCTGGATGCCGTCCAGGCCCGCCAGCAGCATCGCCGCGAAGGCGAAATACGGGTTGGCCGTGGCATCCGGAAAGCGCACCTCGATGCGCCGCGCCTTGGCGCTCGAGACCCAGGGAATGCGGATCGAGGCGGAGCGGTTGCGCGCCGAGTAGGCGAGCTTCACCGGCGCCTCGAAGCCCGGCACCAGCCGCTTGTAGCTGTTGGTGCTCGCGTTGGTGAAGGCGTTCAGGGCGCGTGCATGCTTGATGATGCCGCCGATGTAGTAGAGCGCGATGTCCGACAGTCCGCCGTACTTGTCGCCGGCGAACAGCGGCTTGCCGTCCTTTTGCAGGGACTGATGCACGTGCATGCCGCTGCCGTTGTCGCCGACGATGGGCTTGGGCATGAACGTGAGGGTCTTGCCATAGCCATGCGCGACGTTTTGCAGCGCGTATTTGAGGATCTGCACCTCGTCGGCCTTCTTCGTCAGCGTGTTCGCGGCGACGTTGATCTCGCCCTGGCCGGCGGTCGCCACCTCGTGATGGTGCACCTCGAACTTCAGGCCCATCTCCTCGCAGGCGAGCGACATCGCCGTGCGGATGTCCTGCTGCGAATCGACCGGCGGCACGGGGAAGTAGCCGCCCTTGACGCCGGGCCGATGGCCCTTGTTGCCGTCCTCGTAGGCCTTGGCGGAATTCCACGCACCCTCGTAGGAATCGACCTCGTAGGAGCAGCCGTTCATGCCCGAGGCGTAGGTGACATTGTCGAAAATGAAGAACTCATTCTCCGGTCCGAACAGCGCCGAATCGGCGATTCCGGAGGACTTGAGGTAAGCCTCGGCGCGCTTCGCGAGCGAGCGCGGATCGCGGCCATAGCCCTGCAGGGTCATCGGCTCGATCACGTCGCAGCGCAGGCTCAACGTGGTCTCCTCGAAGAACGGGTCGATGATGGCGGTGGCGGGGTCCGGCATGAGGATCATGTCCGACTCATTGATGCCCTTCCAACCCGCGATAGAGGAGCCGTCGAACATCTTGCCGTCCTTGAAGAATCCCTCGTCCACCAGACGGGTCGGCACGGTGACGTGCTGCTCCTTGCCAAGGGTGTCGGTGAAGCGCAGGTCGGCGAATTTCGCCTCTTTTTCTGAGATCATCTGCAAGACATCGGCCGGAGTCATAAGCGTCCTCGCGAAAATACTGGCGTTGCTCTTTAACCGGCGGATGCCGGGGCTCGGTGGACCATGCAGCTACCGTGCCATCGCCGTGCGACGACGGATCAGCCACTTGCGATCGAAAAGCGTGCATGCAGGGGCCGGATTGGAGCATAGCGGAAAATCCCGTGATCCACATTGGTGCACGGCAATCGCCGCTGAGCGTCTTCCCGCCCGGCCTGGCGGCCCCGGCGCATGCGACAGGTCCGGCGCCGCGTCGCTATACTCGCGCCCGTCGTTTCATGCCTGCAGGGAAGCCCCCGATGCGTCAATCCGTGAGCCCAGCGCCGCGCACTTTTCAGGACCTCATTTTTGCATTGCAAAAATATTGGTCCGAGCGCGGCTGCGTCGTTTTGCAGCCCTACGACATGGAAATGGGCGCCGGGACCTTCCACACCGCGACCTTCCTGCGCGCCGTGGGTCCGGAACCCTGGAGCGCGGCCTATGTGCAGCCCTCGCGCCGGCCCACCGACGGGCGCTACGGCGACAATCCGTTCCGGCTGCAGCACTACTATCAATTTCAAGTCTGCATCAAGCCCTCCCCCGCTGACTTCCAGGATCTGTATCTCGGGTCGCTGCGCGCTCTCGGCTTCGATCCCCTCACTCACGACATCCGCTTCGTCGAGGACAACTGGGAATCCCCCACGCTCGGCGCCTGGGGCCTGGGGTGGGAGGTGTGGCTGAACGGCATGGAAGTGTCGCAGTTCACCTATTTCCAGCAGGTGGGCGGCCTGGATTGCCGCCCGATCATGGGCGAGATCACCTATGGACTGGAGCGCCTCGCCATGTACATCCAGGGCAAGGAGAGCATCTTCGACATCGTCTGGGCGGAGGGACCGTTCGGCACCATCACCTATGGAGATGTGTATCACCAGAACGAGGTCGAGCAGTCGACCTATAACTTCGAGAAGGTCGATACGCAGATGCTGCTCGCGCACTTCGACGCCCACGAAGGCGCCTGCCGCGCCCTGGTGGCCGACGCACTGGTGCTGCCCGCCTACGAACAGATGGTGAAGGCCTCGCATTGCTTCAATCTTCTGGATGCGCGCCGCGCGGTGTCGGTGACCGAGAGACAGCGCTACATCCTGCGGGTGCGCACCCTGGCGCGCGCCGTGGCCGAAGGGTTCCGGGCGAGTCGCGAGGCACTCGGTTTTCCCCTGCTCAAGGACGGGTCGACCCGGCGGGTGGCCGGATGAAGGCGCGCGCTCTGCTGTTCGAGCTTGGCACCGAGGAGCTGCCGCCGCGCACGCTGCTGACGCTCTCCACGGCGCTCACCGAGGCACTGCTCAAGGGCTTGGATGCGGCCGGCATTGGGCATGGTCGGGCCCGGTCCTTCGCCACCCCGCGCCGCCTCGCGGTGCTGGTGGCCGACTGCGCCGAGGGCGCGCCGGATCGGCCGCTCGAGCGGCGTGGGCCGCCGCTCGCCGGCGCCTTCGATGCCGCCGGCAACCCCACGCAGGCGGCGCTCGCCTTCGCCAAGAGCTGCGGCGTCGCGGTGGGCGCGCTCACGCGCCTGACCACCGACAAGGGCGCCTGGCTCGCCTACCGCGGGGTGGAGCGCGGCCTGCCGTTGCGCGCCTTGCTCGGCGGCATCCTGCAGCAGGCGGTCGGTGCGCTGCCCATCGCCCGCAGGATGCGTTGGGGCGCGGGCAACGCCGAATTCGTGCGCCCGGTGCACACGGTGGTGGCGCTGCATGGCGAGGAGGTGCTTCCCGTGGAGGTGCTGGGTCTGCAGGCGGGTCGCGTGACCTCGGGCCATCGCTTCCACCACCCGCGCCCGGTGGTGCTGAGAAGCGGCGCCCCCCCACCCCCGCCGCGGGGGGCGGGGGCGGGGGGGGGGGGGTTGAGGGAACGCCCCGCCCACGGGGCGCGCCGCGGGGGGGGCGCC
>VFSW01001504.1_pt1 | contig 35627 bp, 31 predicted proteins | sample 5358111 | NCBI WGS metagenome assembly VFSW01 (sample SAMN11554181, study PRJNA540505) | mine drainage metagenome | isolation source: sediment from site ElyBrook_90M | place: USA: Ely Copper Mine, Vershire, VT | collected 2017 | reverse complement strand
GCTCCAGGAAAGCTCGCGCGGCAGGTTCGGATTCACGACGACGACGTTGAGGCCGCCGCCTAAGCGAAAGCGCGTCCACGAGGTTTGGCGATCGGCACGAAAGACCGCGACGCTCGCGTCGCGAGGTCCCGATACGCCCATCGTAACGGCTGCGCGATGCTGCGAGCATGCAGCGAGTGCGAGCGCGGCGTACCAAAGCCGCGTATGCCTCATGGATGCCACGACTCCGCCTTTCTCCCGACCAGGCGCCACGCCCTCGGGATGGCGAATGAAGCGGAGGTGACGCCGCCCGCGAGAGTCTTGCGTTGGATCGCGCTGCTTGCGCTGTCGCTCAGCGCGTGCTCGAGGCAATACGCCTCGAGCGCTATGGGCGTCGCAGGTACGCCGGACCCGCGCGTGAGCGTCTTTCGCGCCGACCGCCAAACCTCGTGGACGCGCTTTCGCTTAGGCGGCGGCCTCAACGTCGTCGTCGTGAGTCCGGGCTTGCCTCGCGCGTTCGCGTGGCGCTTCGCCTCCGGCGGAATCTCGTCGTCGCCGACCGTCATGGGAACGACGATTCTCGTCTCCGCAAACGACGATCACCTCTACGCGATCGACGGCGCGACCGGATCGCTCGTCTGGAAGTACCGGGCCGAGAACGAGCTCATGTCTCAGCCGTCCTACGCAGGTGGGCTGATCTTCGTCGGCACGGGAAACTCCGACGGCGCCGTATACGACATTCCGTACTATTGCGTCACCGGATCCGGAATGAACAAGCTCGAAGCCGTCGACGCGCGAACCGGCATCGAGCAATGGTGGAGCGCGCTGACCGGAAGCGGAATGCCGTCGTCGGCGATTGTCGGCGATTCGGTCATCTCTATCGACGGCACCGGTGTGGTGCTCGCCGTCGACGCGCGCACCGGCGCGTACCGGTGGGACACGCGCCTTCTTCTCTCAGCCTCGATGTCGAGCGTCGTCGCCGGCGATTTCGGGCGCGTATACGTGAGCGGCAACTGTCGCAACGCGGTTTACGCATTGCGCGCGCGCGATGGAAGCATCGCCTGGGAACATCGGCTTAACGTACTCGACGGCGCCGTCAGCGACGACCCGCTCGCCTCGACCGGTACGGCGCTCGTCGGCGACTATCTCGAGCCGATCGCAAGGGGCCCGTACGGGATGGCGGTCACGAATGGAGCGACGGCGCGCCAACACGTATACGCACTACGCATGCGCGACGGACGACTCTTGTGGGATACGACGCTCGCATCCGTGCGCGGCGTCGTGCCGGAGTACAACGAGTCCGCAATCGCGCTCGTCTACGGTAGCCGCGTCTACGCGGGCAGCGCAATCGCGCCGGTCGTCACCGCGCTCGACGCACGCACCGGACGCATCGTCTGGCAGCTCCGCGTCGACGGACCCGTGAAAGGCGGCATCGCCGCCCGAGATGGAATCCTGTACTTCGGCGATTTGAGCGGCATGCTGTGGGCCGTCGACGCGCAAAACGGCCGCGTCATCGGCAGCGTCGCGACGGACATGCAGTTCAACGTGGGGTCGCCGATCATCGTCAACGATTCGCTCGTCGACGGCGGCCTGCAGGACGTCATCGCGCTGCCGCTCTCGAACATTCGCGACTCGCGACCCATGGCTGGCATCACGCGCCTCTCGGTCTGGCAGCGCATCGCGCGCCGTATCGTCGGCATCCTTCCCCATCGCGACCCCCACCGCGAAGCGAGCTATCACTAGGAGCATACCCTTGTCATCCCGAGCGTAGCTAGCCCGACACGCGTGCGATGCGTTCTATCGACTCGGCGATCGCGTCGATAACGTATCCGCCTTCGAGGACGTAGGCGACGCGTCCACCGCAATACTCGTCGGCCGTCTGCTCGATCCGCTCCGCTAGCGGCGTCGCGACCTCCACGCCGACGCCGAGATCTCCGACCGGATCGCCCGCGACGTAATCGAATCCGGCGCTGACGACGAGCATGTCGGGCCGCACGTCCGCTGCGACGCGAGGTAGCAATGCATCCCATACGGCAACGAACTCGTACGAGCTCACGCCCGAAGCCGCTAGCGGCGCATTCACGACGAGATCTTCTCCGAGCGTCAGCGTCTCGCTCGAAGTGCCCGTTCCAGGATACGCCGGCGACGCGTGCGTGGAGACGTACGACAACCCACTGCCGGCCGCGGCTTGGGTGCCGTTCCCGTGATGATAGTCGAAATCGATAACGAGCACGCGGCCGCCGTAGCGCGCCAAGAACGCCCGCGCCGCGATCGCGGCGTTGTTGAAGATGCAGAACCCCATTCCCCGCTCCGGCTCCGCATGGTGCCCCGGCGGCCGCACGAGCGCGAAGACCGCGGTGCCGTGCTCGGCGGCGTGCTCGGCCGCCACGATCGCGGCTCCGGCGGCGCGCAGGGCGCAGCCGCGCGTGTGGCGATCGACGACGACGTCGCCGGTCGAAAGATAGCGCGGCCTCTCGAGCGAGCGCGTTTCGCGTTCGACCAACTCGAGGTAGGCAGGTGCGTGCACGCGCTCCAGTTCCGCGGTCGTGGCGTCGCGCGCGGGCAGGACGTCGCCAAGAACTCCGCGGGCGCGCAGGCGCTCCGCGACGGCTTGCACGCGCGCCGGCGATTCGGGATGCGCGACGCCGCGGAGATGGTCGCCGAGCAGCTCGTCGGTGACGAAGCGCATCGCTCTAGCGAACCGAACCTATTTTAGTGCGTTCTGTTGAGGTCGGCGATCGCCCGTTGCACGGACTTGTAGGCCGGGCTCCCCCGCTGCATCATCGTGAGGAGCCGCTGATATGCCCCGAGAGCCTTGCTGCGCTCGTGATTTTTCGCGTACGCCTTCGCGGCTACAAAGAGCAGCTGCGGGTTCTGATCGAGGTATCCGCGCGCCGCGCTGTCGAGCACGTCGAAGATCTGCGAGGCTTCACGATAGTTATGCAACTCGAAATCCGCACCCGCGATGCACCCGAGGGTCTCGGGCGATCGTTTGATGGAGAAGCTCCGGCTGCAGGCGTCGCGCTGCAAGCTGAATTGATGGGTGCGGTTGTACGCGGCAGCGAGCAGCTCGTAGCCGTTCGCGCTCGGCGCGACGCTGACGAGGTGTTTCAGATACGCGACGGCATCGGTGGGCCGGTTGTGCTGCAACTCGTACTCACCCATGTCTCTGAGTGCGTCCTCGTTGTCCGGGTCCATCGAAAGCGCCTTGCGCCACTGCTGCATGCCCTGCTCGACTTGGTGCATCGTGACCGCGAGGTACGCTCCGTACGCGACGTATGTGAGCGCGACGTTTGGGTAGCGCGAGAGGATCTGCTGGTAGATCGCGAGCGCCTGGTCGTTCTTGTGCTCGCTCGTGAAATACTGCGCCTTTTGCACGTAGATCGCGACCTTCTGCTCGTCGGTCGGCGCCGCGACGGCAGCGTCGTCGAACGCTTCGGTGACATGAGCGTCGTCGTGCTGGCGAGCGTAGAGATCCGCCCTCATCACGAGGACCTCGACGCTCTGCGGATCGACGGCGAGCGCGCGATCTATCGTTTGCAGGGCTAACGGGATATTGTTCTGCGCCACATACGTCTGCGCGATCGAAATGAGCGGCTTCGTGCTCGTCTTGTCGAGCGCAAAGGCCTTTTCGAACTGGATGCGCGCGTCTTCGTAGTGCGATTGCGCCGCATAAACCGAGCCGAGCGACAGGTACGCGTCCGGGCTGCTCTTGTTGAAGGTGACCGCGCGGTTCGCGACGCGCTCTGCGTCGCTCGCGCGGTTGATGGTCAAATAGAGGTTCGCGAGGTCGGAGAGCACCGACACGTTTGTCGGGTCGAGCGTCGAGGCTTGCTCCAAATCGCCGACTGCCGCAGCGAGCTGCCCTTGCGCTTGTTGGGCGTACCCGTCGAGGAAGAAGACCTGCGCGCTCTTATCGCCGGCTTGCAGCAAGTGCTGGGTCAGCGGGAGCGCGAGATCGGGGCGATTGATCGAGAGGTACTCGCCGGCAAGCTCGGTCATCGCTTGCTGATCGTTTGGATTGGCGCGGATGCGCCCTTGCAGCCGCGGGATTGCGATGTTCGGCGGCTCGGGCGTCGCCGTGGGCAACGCTACCGGCGTCGGGGAAGGAGACGGCGTTGCCGATGACCGGCGAGCGACGGCGTGCGGCGTAGTGCCCGCGAGCGCAAGTCCGAGTGCGACGAAGAGAAGAACGGGAATCAGAAAGCGTTTCACGGTTGGAGTTCCTTTGGTCTACGCCTTTGCGGCTTCGACCAGTTTGGTGAGCTCGGGGATGATCGCGAATGCGTCGCCGACGACGACCAGATCGGAAAACTCGGCGATGGGTGCAGCGCCGTCCTTGTTGACGGCGACGATCGTGCCTGACGAGCGCATTCCGACTTTGTGTTGAATCGCACCCGAAATTCCGACGGCGATGTAGAGCTTGGGACTGACGGTCTTCCCGGTCTGTCCAATTTGCAGACTGTAGGGAACCCAGCCTGCATCCGCGGCGGCCCGCGAGGCGCCGACCGCTCCGCCGAGCGCGTCGGCTAGGGGCTTGAGCAGCGTTCGAAAGGGATCGGCGCCACCGAGGCCACGCCCGCCGCTGACCACAACCGGAGCCTCCTCGAGGCCGAGCTCGTCCGAAGCCTCTTCGACCTCGCTCTCGATGCGCATTGCGTACCGCCTTCCCGGCGGCTTCTCGATGGCATCCACGCGTGCTCCCGCTCCGCCGGACTGCGCCGCAAACGCGTTAGGGCGCACCGTCGCAACGCCGTATTCACCGTCGCGAAACGCGCACGCCGTGATCGTAGCTCCGCCGAGCTTCGGCGCGACGCACGCGACGCGGCCCCCCTCGACCTCGAATCCCGTCACGTCGGCAACCATGCCGGCGCCTAGTCGCGCGGCGATTCGGCTCGCAACGTCCCGGCCGTACATCGTGTTGGGCACGAGAATCACCGCACTTCCGACGGCACGCGCCACCGCCTCGACATAATCGATCGTCGGGTCGATGAGGTAGGCGTCCACGTCAGGATCCTCGGCAACGTGGACGGCATCGAGAGGATACGCCTTGAGCTGCTCGGCCAGCTCCGCAGCGCCACTTCCAAGAACGACCGCGTGCGCGGTTCCGCCGAGTCTGTCGGCAAGATCGCGCGCCTGTGTCGCCAGCTCGAACGTGACTTTGCGCGTCTGGCCCTTACGGTGCTCGACCACTTCGACGACGTGTTGCATCAGACGAGCTTCCTCTCGCGCAGGAACTCGAAGATCGCTCGCGCTCCCGTTGCACCGTCCGGCGCCTCCACGACGCGTGCTTTCGTCCGTGCGGGCGGCGCAGCGAAGCGTAGCAGCTCCGTTTTCGGCGCGAGCCCGCCTACGCCGGCGTCGCTCGCGCAGAGCGGTGCGATCGTCTTTTTCTTGGCGCCCATGATGCCTTTGAGCGACGCGTAGCGTGGCTCGCCCACGGCCATCGTTACGCTGACCAGAGCCGGCAGGGGGCAGGTAACGACTTGGTACCCGCTATCGGTCTCGCGTTGCACCTTGACAACCGCATCGTCGATCTCGACGTGACGCGCATTGGTCAAGCCGGGAACGCCGAGATGCTCGGCGAGTGCACCGGGAACGCCGCCCGTCGATCCGTCGTCGGCGAGACCGCCGCACACGACCAGATCGAACCCGATGTTCTTCAAGGCGCCCGCGAGAGCTGCTGCGGTCATGGCAACGTCGCTGCCTGCGAGCACGTCGTCGCTCAACACGACGGCGTCGTCGGCGCCCATGGCGAGCGCTTTGCGCAGCGTCTCTTGCGTCGCCTGCGGCCCCATCGAGAGCAGCGTAACCGAGGTCTCGCCGCCGAGCCTCTCCTTCAGTTGCAGGGCCGCTTCCAACGCGTACTCGTCATAGGGATTCAGCACCGTTTCCGCACCGGCGCGCACGAGACGCTTCGTCGCGGGATCTATGCTCTTAGAAGCGTTGAGATCGGGAACGAGCTTGACGGTAACGACGATTTTCATACAAAACCCGGCGATGCGCCGGGCTTCATGCTATTAGGCCTACGGGGCCGAGGTCCCTCCTCGAACGCGGACGAGGACGTGCGCGAGCAGCGCCTGTTCCACGTCTCCGCGTGAAAACGAGGCCACAACGACGTAGGAGCGATCGCGTGAAAGGTTCGGCGCGACGAAGTACGCGATCGACTCGCCGGGCCTCACCATCTGCGTCGCAAGCGGCGTTCCCATATCGTCCTCGAAGGTCAAACGCAGGTTCTGCGGGTGGGCGAGCAGGCGAACCCCAAACGTCGTTGCGGAGAGGACGACTGGGCCGACGCGAAACACTTGCGCGGCCGTCAGCACGCCGGAGATGTGGGGTGGGGCCTGCGCGTCGTCTTTCGGCAGCACGAGCAGCCCCGCGGAAGCGCGCGCGCTCTCACCGCCGCGTTGCGCGAGCAGCTCCACGCGGTACTGCGTCGGCACGTCGACCGACGGCGCGGTCAGCGTCGTCACGCCGTTGGAAGAGTACGGCACACGTTGCAAGGCGATCCCGGAGGCATCGAATAGCGTGACGCTCCCGCTGCGCGCGTCGGCTACGTAGCGTACCGTGATGCGTTCCCCGCTGCGAACGACGCTCGGATCGGGCTGCAACGCTACGATCGAGATCGCGCCCGCGCCCGAAACCGAAATGGAGCGCGTCACGAGCTGTCGGCGAACCGTTCCGAACGGGCCGACGACGGCGAGCGTCACGTGATATGCGGCAGCAGCCTTGCTGCTCGGGAACGAGAACGATCCGCTTCTTGCCGCAAGCACGCCGCCCGCAATCTGCGCCCCGTTGCTCGTAACGTCGTACTCGGCGGTACCGACGCCGCCATAGGCGTACGATGCATCGATTCGGTCGCCAGCCGCGACCTCCGTCGGCAGCGCGTACGCCGCGATGGACGGGAGCATCGATCGCCACGCGATAAGCCCAGCGAGCAGAATCGATCCGCCGATCGCGAGCGCCGTCGCCAATCGCAGTGCGGGCGGCGGCGGAACGTCCGCTTCGGCCGTGGCGCGCAGCGACGCACTCTCCAGATGGACCGCGACCGTGCGCAGCCGGTGTGGGAGGCGCAGCGGAGCGCGAATCGGCACCTGCACGACCGACTGCGGCTCGATCGAAAAGTATCCCGGTTCCAAGCAGACGCTGCCGTTGTGCGTCCCGCCGGTGACCGAGCACGCAATCTCGTCGTCCGAGCCGTTGACGATTTTGGCGACGAAACTCGATGCCAAGAATCCGCGACGCTCGCATTTCAGCGCGGCCATCACGGTGCGTTCGCCTGCAACGACTGCGACGAAGCGGCGCGCCTCTTCGGGCGTGACGACCGATCCCAATTGGTAGGCATTCAGCGGCGCGCGCATCCGCGCCAATGGCAGCTGCAGCACCTCTGCCTCCGAGCCCATCATAGTGATAGCTTCGGCGGTCGAATGACGCTGCTACGGGCGCTTTACCAAAGCTTTACGTCGGGATTCATCGCAGCCGCGTCAGCACGTAATACGCAATGTCGTGGAGATCGCGCTTCGAGAGCTTCCAGCGCGGCATGACGGGACTCAGCCGTTGGCCGTCGTCGTCGATTCCAGTCGAGATCGCTCGCTCCAGCAACGCCAGCGTGTACGGATGCCGCTGCCCCAGCACGAGCGCGCTGTAGCGCAGATCCGAGCTTATCGCTCCGCCCGGCAATCTGACGCCCCCGGCACCGCTCGGACGATGGCACGCGGCGCAGTCGGGCCGCAGCGCGCGCGGTTGCGCATGGATATGCTGCCCGCTCGAGTCTCGCCCGGTGAGAAAGATCGAGCGACCGTTAGCAATCGAGGCGGCGCTTGCTGAGGTGCCCGCCGGGGATGGCGTCGACGAGGCGCCGTGAGATCCGGACGAGCACGCGGCCGCGAATGCGAGCAGCGCGGGGAAGAGCATCGGCACGTAGCGATTCATGTCGCGCCTTTTTCGCCGCCACAGGCCTTTCCCCGCCGAGCCACTAGCCTATGTCATCCTGAGCGTAGCGCCGAAGGCGCGGAGTCGAAGGACCGGCGATGGCATTGCCTGTGTCATCCTGATTTACACCGTCAAATACTTCGTCATCAACTATACAACCCTCGCGGCAGCAGGCTCAAAACGCCCGGTCGTCGACAAGCGCGCAAAACGTCCGGTTCCGAGCGCGAGCGAGTGGCGACGCGAACGATTAGGCCGCCCTAGGATGGCGGGTCGCTTCGCGAACAGCCGGAATCGCCCGGCAGCCGCTCGAAAGGAACGGTAATACGCGGAATCCCGGGTAAGGGGCCTTCATGTTGCGCAGCATAAACATCGCAATCGCTTCCGTATTTGCCGTGCTTCTGGGCGCGGTTTTCTCGAATCACGTGCATGCCGCTCCGGCTGTGCGCCTATCGTCACCGTGCGAGCTCATCGACAGCGGCGCAACGGTGCAGCATCCGCCGGAAATACAGATGTGGCGCATGCCGAAAAACGATCGCGGCATACACGAGCTCATACTCTCTGTCCATCGCGACGGCGACCGCTACTGCTACAACTACCAACTGGGCGGGGTAACGCATCGTCAAACGCCCGTCATTCACGTTCGCCCCGGTGAAGAGTTCGCGATTCGGCTCGTCAACGACATTCCATCGCAAGCCAAAGGTGAATACGTCAGCGCGAGCAGCCTGCCGCAGTGCATGCCGATGCCGGTTCACGAAGGTCCGGTAGAGCACTACGCGGGCTATTTGAATCATATCGTTAGCGAACGGCCGGTCGAGATGAAACCGGTCGACACGAATCTGCACATGCACGGCTTCGAAGGCCCCGAGTCCGAGGACAACGTCTTCCTCTCGACGCTCAGCTCGCCGATGCATACGTGCGAATACGTCTATCATTTACCGTCGACGCAGCCTGCGGGCACGTATTTCTACCATCCGCATCCGCACGGCGTCTCGTCGGTTGAGGTCGGCGGTGGACTCGCCGGCGTGTGGATCGTCGATCCACCTAAACCGCAGCTTCCTGCAACCGACGACCACGTGCTGCTCCTGAGCTACGCGATTCCGTACCAGTCCGATCAAAAGCCGCTGAACGAGAAACCTTTCTGGTTTGCCGCTGCTGCGTATAACGCGGCGCACCGTGCCGGTCGCCCTGTCGCATACGATCCCTTCAATCCGCCGGATTGGACGTTCGATATGCCGGTGCGCGCGCACGGCGTATCGTGGTGGTCGCGCCGGTGTGATGGAACGCGCACGGACCTCAGGCTCACCGTGAACGGCTCGGCAACACCGGCGCGCCTGGCGGTTTCCGCCGGGAATACGCAATTGCTGCGCATCATCAGCGGAATCGGGGACGGATCCAAACAAATCAGTTTGCGCGACGAAGCAGGGCACATCGTCCCCATGCACGTCGTCGAGATCGACGGAGTGCCGGTGGGCGGCGATTCAACCCACCCGCTCGCGCGCTACATCTCGACGAATCATTACGAATTGCCCCCGGCCTCGCGCATCAGCATCCTGGTGAACGTGCCGGCAGGTCAAGAACTCGCGCTGCACACCGACAAGCACTGCGAGGGCTATGAAGGGATGCGGCAACTTTCGTACGATCTGGTGCGCATCTACGGTGTTGCACGCCGGAACCAACCCAAAGCGATCGTGCGTTCGCAGGCCATCGTCGCTTCATCCGGGCAAACCCCGGCGCAGCGGTTACTCGCATACGCGCGAGCGCATCCATCGCTGATTCGCCGGCGCGCGCTGACGTACACGCAATACATTTTTCCTACGCACAAGCGCGGCGAGGTCAACTTCGCGTTCTTCCTCACCGACACGACGAATCCGCATTTCGTCGAGCACAGCTACAACCCGAAGTACGTACCGGGCGATCCATATCCGACGAACCCCGACATCGTTGTGAAGCAAGGCAGCATCGAAGAATGGTATCTCATCAACACGACGCCGGATCGCCATTCGTTCCATATTCACCAAATGTCGTACGTGCTCGAAAATGGCCCCGCCGGCTTTCCCGTCTCACTCGACGTAACCGACGTCCCGTCCGGAACGATCGTCCGCGTCCCGGGCAGCGCGGATCGCATACGCGTTCACCCGTCGATCACCAAGGTGCTGATCGATTTCCGGCACGTGCCCAGGGGAACGTTTCTGTTCCACTGCCACATGTTATTTCATGAGGACAACGGCATGATGGGAATTATCCGCGTCGAGTAACTTACTCAGCGCAGCAATAAGGACCGTCTTCATGTCAGTTGTTGCTAAACACGGTTCCGTGCGGTACTGCCGCGCCATGCCATCCGTCGGGCCACGCGCGCGTCAAATCGATGGTTTCTTTGTCCAACCTCAGGCGACCGGTCGCGCGATCGATGGTTGCAAACCGCACATGCGAGTTGACAATCCATGTTAGTGCTCTGGACTTGCTAGAAGAAAGCTGATTCCGGCTAAGGGCGTCGTCGCCAGCTTTCGATAAGAGCCCGCAGCCTTTCGAGCGTCAGGGTTGGGCGGCACCTTCGCGGAGCCGGGCAGCGATGGCGTCCGGCAGAGATCGGGTTGCCTCGGATAACGCGCGGATTGATTCGCGGAGCTCGCCAATAGCAGAACCGCTCGAGCCGTCGGCTTGTGCGCCGAGCACGTCGAGCGCGCCGCCGACTCCGTGTGCGAGAGCCAGCAATGCATCGGATTCATCGGGCGCATACGTCTCGCCGTCCCGTTTCGGGCCACATACGAGAGCTCCGACCAGTCGGCCGCGCGAGATCATCGGAAACGCCAGCTCACCCGGAAGTTTGGAATCGGTAATGCCGTGCAAGTCGACCGGCTCGCCCCAAGCGCTGAGTGCCACGATCGCGGGATCGTTCTGGCTAACTGACAATGCATTGCCGTCGGAGGTCGACGCGTAAGCAGTAGTTCCATTACGAACGAAAATGTCGGCCGACTCGGCGGTGGTATGACGGCGTACCGTCGCTACCGCGCGACCCAACAACGTTGCAGTGTCGTTGATGTATGCGGATTCGTGTGCGAATCGCCGCAGCGCCGCTTCGTCTTCGTGCCGTTGACGGAAGAGCACCCGATCGACGAATCCGTCGACGTATTTGTGGATGTAGCGCAGTGACAAGCCCAGAGCTAACGCGACCACCATGCCGACGACGACGCTGGTCGTGTGGCTGGCGTTCACGAACCACGCTCCTGCCGCCCATTCCACGAGTACGAAGGCGCCGATCACGATCGTCGAAACGATTGCAAAAACCACGGTACGATTCAACACGAACCCCGCGTCGATCAGCCGCCGATTCAATGCCGCATAGGTCAGCACGAGCGGTGTGACCAGCGCCACAACGCTGAACAACTCCGCGGTAATGAGGATCAACGAATATGAAAGAACGTGGAACGCAAGTGTGGTAACGCTTGCAAAACCATAATAAACCGCAAGCGGCACCAACAGCCACCCAGCTCGTTGGCGATCGACACCTCGCGCCTCAACGATGGCAAGAACGCTGCAAATCAGCGCCATGAACGTGGCTATGTCGGGGGGAATCGTCCACGCTGCACCCAGGAATGCCGTCGGATCGAACCACAGCGTTATCATCCCAATCAAGGGCGCCAAACCGATTACACGATCGGCCGTACCGTCTCCGACGAGGACGGCGATTGCCACAAACGTGTAGCAGAGGCCGAGTGCAACACGTCTTGGTGCTGAAAGGGGTCGCGCAAAACTGCTTGCGAGTGTCGCCCACAGCGCAACCGACAACGGCAGAGCTTGACTCACGACGACCAGAACGACGTACGCCCACGTCCACGGAAAAGCAAAGAACACAGTTTCCGCGTTAAATCCGATGGCCGCGAAAGCCAATAGCGTCGAAAGCAAGAGATTGTTATCGGCGTACGGCCGGCGCCACGCGATCAAAACGGCAAAGAGCAGGAGCCAAAAACTGGCGAACTCCACTACGGCGTAGTTCCAAAAACGTGAGATGGAGAACGAACTCGGCACGACGGTGGCCGTCATTCGTTCCGAGCCTCGCTCGACATTGAAGGTCAGCGGGCGGCCGGCTAGGGGCTGCCCCAGCAGCGAGACGCGCTCGAGCACCGTGTGCCGGCGCACGTCCACTAAATCGCCTTCGCGCATGCCGCCGCGATACGCCGGCCCGCCCTGGTCGACGCCGCGAAACGTCATATGGTATGGCTCGGAGGAGCCGTCGAAGTAACCGCCCCACACGCCGTACCAAGCCGGCGCGCCGCCTACTCCCGTCTGATCCAGAAACGCGCCGAGGTTTAACACCATTGCGGCAAAGCAGAGCGTCAAGATCATCGCCCGCCACGTAGCAGGCTTCACGCACGCCACCGTACGAGGCTACGCTTTGCGCAGGCGAGCGACCTGCATTAACGAGTGGCCCACTGAGCGGATTCTGCCGCGTCGGCTGCGGGACGTTCACGAGGATAGTGTGCGGCAGAATCCCGTTTGCTTGGGATCAGGCCATGAGAAGTCCGCGCTGCCGCGACGCGCTGCAGCAGTGGCGCCCTGCGCACCAAGCCTCGTCTAGGCCGCCCCCTTTGCCCTGACCGGTTGCGTTCCCGGCGTCCTCGCGAAACCGCGGAAGTATCACGCCGAGTGACTCGTCAACAACGGTCAACAAATCTCGTGGCGCGAGCGCTGAAAGCCCCGTAAAATAAGGCGAATCGCTTTGGGATGGCCGGGAGTCGAACCCGGACGTCCTTTCGGACTGCAGATTTTCGCACCACTGCGGCTTTCGCCGCCGCTTTCGCGTTTTGTGGTCCGGACTGTGCCTTGACCGTATGAAGCGCATCGCTTCACGTAGGCCGCGCCCGTCCAGTCTCTACACCTTCTCGCTTCCTCTGCGAGCTTGGCTCGGCGTCGTCACGTCAACGTACGACAGAGAGTTCGCCGACTTTGAGCGCATCCCACGACCGGTTTCCCGCTCCGTGGCTCAACGGTTCCGTCAAGTCTGCTGTGTCTGCCTATTCCACCACCATCCCGTATCCTCGGCTCCTCAATCGACGCTTTCTCTGTCGCGCTCCTGCAGAAGTACCCCGAGCAGAAGATCTCCCGGCGCTATCACGGAGCTGCGTTTCCCGACCATCTCCATCGCGGTCGCGAGCAAGATGATGCCCGCAGGCAAGATGTCCGCACGCTGCGGTCGCATCCCGGGAAGACTCTTACGCCGTTCCAAGTCGAGCGCGCACAGGCGCTCGAGCACGCTCGCCAGCGTGGTGCGAGTGATCTCGGGTGCCCGCACGGCGCTCATCCCTGCAACGGCCGCCGTCGTCGTCGCGCTGCCGCCGACGAAGAGAAGACGGTCGATCGGAAGCTCGCCGTGCATCGGAGCCAGAGCTTCTGCAGCGATGCGAACGCCGTCTGCGAGGCTCTGTCCGTCGACCGGACCGGAACGTCCGGAGAGCGCCGGCAGCTGTTCCGTGAGCCGCACCGCGCCGATCTCGTACGAGCGTACCGAGACCACGTCGCTTTCCGTGCCGACGGCGTACTCGGTGCTGCCGCCGCCGATGTCGACCACGCCGGTGCGTCCCGGAAACGACGGAAGCGAACCGACCGCTCCGCGAAACGAGGCGCGCGCTTCGTCTTCACCGCAGAGGATACGCAACTCGGCGCCCGTGGCGGCGCGTACGCGCTGCGCGAACTCCTGCGCGTTCTCCGCCCGGCGCAGCGCGCTCGTCGCGATGACGAAGGCATTCTCGCAGCGATCGCGCGCTCCGTTCGCGTACTCGCGCAGCACGGAGATCGTGCGCGTCATGGCGTCGTCACCGAGGCTTCCGCGCTCGCCAAGCCCTTCTCCAACGCGCGTGCCGACGGTTCGGGCGAGCTCCACGTGAGGAATCTGCGGGCGCATGTCGGCGACGAGCATGCGCGTCGAGTTCGTGCCGACCGAGAGCACCGCAAGGCGCCCCATTCGGCCGTGGAGCGCTACGTCGCTTCCCACTGCGCCGCACGACGCTTCTTGCGCAGAAAATGCCGTTCGTGCGCGGGAAGCTCTCCCTCCGACTCCTCGGTGCTCTTGAGATAGGAGGTAATGTGCTCTTCGAGTCGTTCGTCGGAGATTTGTGGCACGAGCGCGACCGTCGTACGGCGCGATTCGCCGCCGCGAACGAACGCAAGGGAAGAACGCGTCGAGAGGCTGCGCTCGTACTGCCGGCGGTGTGCCTCCACGTCCTGCGCCGCCGCATGGGCGATCTCGCCGTTCACGAGACGCACCGTCGCGCCGAACGCGTTGAGATTGATGACGGTCCCGCTGATGCTCACGGCTGCGGTGACGACGACGGTGGAGGGACGAGATAGATGAGCGTCTGTCCGGGTTTTACCATGCGCAGGCGGCGATAGATGTACGGCACGACGCCGTCCGGCTGCTGCAACCGCCGAACCTCGCGAGTCTCCTCTGCGCGCCGAACGCGCAGGACACGAATGTCGTGCTCGGTCCGCGCCAGCTCGTGCGCGAGCGCCACGTTCTGCTCGATTCGCTGCGCGAAGTCGAGCGATCCCAAGACGACGACCGCCGTCACGAGAAGCGTCCCGGTGATGCGCCCCAAGACGCGCACGAGAGCGTTCTTGCGAAGCCGGCGGCGCGCCATCAGCGCTTCCCCGCGGGCGACGAATCGCGCTTCGAACTCCCGATGCGCCGGTATTTTTCGTAGCGTGCGCTCAAAAGCGTCGGAGACGCGTACCTGTCGAGATCGGAGAGCGCGGCATCGACGCGATCGAGAACGCGCGCGACGACGGTCGCCGGATCGCGGTTTGCGCCGCCGAGCGGCTCCGGAACGATCTCGTCGACGATGCCGAAGCGCAGGAGATCTTGCGCCGTGAGTTTGAGATGCGACGCCGCCTCCTCGGCTTTGGTTGCGTCGGCCCAAAGAATTGCGGCGCATCCCTCGGGAGATGCGACGGAATACGTGCTGTTCTCCAACATGATCACGCGGTCCGCGATGGCAAGCGCGAGCGCTCCGCCCGATCCGCCTTCTCCGATGATCACGGCGACGATCGGTACCGTTGCATCGGTGAAGGCCACGAGACACTGCGCGATCGCTTCGGACTGCGCGCGCTCTTCGGAGCCGATGCCGGGATCGGCACCTTTCGTGTCGACGAACGTCACCATCGGCACGCCGAAGCGCGTCGCGAGATGCGCGAGGCGTTGTACCTTGCGATAGCCTTCCGGGGCGACCATGCCGAAGTTACGCCGCAGATTCTCTTTCGTATCGCGACCGCGTTGTTGACCGATCGCCATGACGGCGCGACCGCGCAAGAGCCCGAGCCCACCGACGACGGCTTGATCGTCGCGATACGCGCGATCGCCGTGCAGTTCGTCGAATCGATCGAATGCGGCGATGTATTCCAGCGCGGTCGGACGATTGGGATGACGCGCGATGTGGACCTTCTGCCACGGCGTTGGCGAGCCGTAGACGTCGTGAAGGACTTCTTGATACTTGGCCTCGAGCGTCGCGATCTCGCTCGCGATGACGACCGGCTGATCGGCGCTGGCGGTGCGCAGCTCGGCGATACGACGCTCGAGTTCGAAGAGCGCCCTCTCTCGATCCGCGAACGGGTTCACGCGCGCACCCCGTGAAGGCGCCGCGCTGCGCCCTTTGCCGCATAGCCGAGCAGATGCACGAGCATCTCTTTGATGCGCCGACGCTCGACGACCATGTCGATGTGGCCTTTTTCGAGCAAGAACTCCGCTGTTTGGAACCGGTCCGGCAGCTTCTGCCGAATCGTCTGCTCGATCACCCGCCGGCCCGCGAAGCCGATCATCGCGCCGGGCTCGGCGACGATGACGTCGGCCTGGAACGCGAAGGATGCGGAGACGCCGCCGGTCGTCGGGTCCGTCAGCACGGTGATCAAGAGGTTGCCGTCGTTCACGAAACGCGTGACCGCAGCCGTCGCCTTCGCGAGCTGCATCAGCGCGAACATTCCCTCTTCCATCCGAGCGCCGCCCGATGCCGTGAAGATGATGCAAGGAACGGCGCGCGAACGCCCTTCTTCCAGCAGCAGCGCGATCCGCTCGCCGACGACTGTTCCCATCGTGCCGCCGCGAAAATGAAAGTCCATGACGCCGAGCCCGGCTTCGAAGCCGCCGATTTGACCGAAGCCGCAGACGACGCCCTCGCTGAGCCCGCTCTTCTCACGATCGCCGGCGAGCTTTGCCGGATAGCTCTTGCGATCGGTCCACGAAAGCGGATCGCCGACCTGCACGTCGGCACCGATCTCGGCAAAGTCGCCGTCGACGATGCCGCTGATGCGATCGTACGCACCCATACGGAAATGGTGGTTGCAGCGCGAGCAAACCCATAGGTTGGCTGCGAGATCGCGCCGGTAGAGCATCTCGCCGCACTCGGGACACTTGCTCCACTGCGCGGTGTTTCGCTCCTCGTCCTTTGCGCGACGCACGTGAAGCCACTCCGGCATCGGCATCAGGCGACGCTCCTGCGAGGCAAGAGTCGCGCCGCGTAGAGCTTGCGCAGCTGCTTGAGATAATTGAAGATCTCCCGCTGGTTGAGCTTCGACTCACCGGTCGTGCGATCGGTGAAGACGTACGGAATCTCCGCGACCTTGCCATAGTGCGCTTTGGCGATGACTTCGAGCCCGATCTTGAAGCCGATCGGGTCGAGCGTCACGTTCTCCAGCGCCTCGCGGCGGACCAAGAAATATCCGCTCGTGATGTCCTTGACCCTCGTGAGCGGGCGAGCGAGCGCGCACGCCACGCGCGAGGTGACGATCCGTCGCATCGGCCAGTTTCTAATCCCGCCGCCCGACACGTAGCGGCTGCCGACGGCGAGCCCATAACCAGCGTCCAGAGCCGCGACCATCTTCGGGAGGATGGTGATGTCGTGGCTGAAGTCGGCGTCCATGGCGCCGAGCGCGCGGGACTCCGGCCGCGCAGCCTTCCAGCCGTCGATGACGCCGCTCGACAAACCCATCTTCCCGGGGCGGTGCACGCAGCGGACCGGAAGCTCCGCGGCCAGTCTGTCGACGATGGCTCCGGTACCGTCAGGCGAGTTGTCGTCGACGACGACGATCTCCGCATCGAGATGGCTCTCGCGGCAGACGCGGTCGATCGCCCGCAGCAGTCTTTCGATGCCGCCCGCCTCGTTATAGGTCGGAATCACCATCGAGAACGGAATCGTTGCCATGCTTAATCGATCATACTACGACGCGGACGCTCGCTACTCCGTTCTCCCCTCGCTTTCGTACGCGAGCACGGCAAGCAACGCGAGCGCCGCCGTCTCGGTGCGAAGGATGCGCGGCCCGAGCGAGACGACGGTCGCTCCGCGCGCTACTGCGGCATCGGCTTCGGCGTGGGAGAAGCCGCCTTCCGGCCCGATGACGACCAGGACGCTGCGCGCGCCGTGCAGCAAGCGAGGCAGCGATTCGCGCAGCGGAGCCGCGCGAACGCTCTCCCATGCGAAGAGCACGCGATCGTACTCCTGCGCGCGCGCGAGCAGATCGGAGAACGTTGCCGGCTCGGCAACGCTCGGCGTCGCGCGACGACCGCATTGCTGCGCCGCGCTACGCGCGATTCGCCTCCAGCGCGCGAGCTTCTCCTTCCCGCCCGCGCGTGGAATCGTGCGCTCGCTGACGAACGGGAGGATAGCCCCGACGCCGAGCTCCGTCGCCTTTTCGATCACGTAGTCCATCTTCGCACCCTTCGGCAGTGCTTGCGCGACGTCGACGCGTACGCCGGATTCGGGATATGCGTCGCGCTCCTCGAGCAGCCGCGCAACGACGTCCTTGCCGGCAAACGCGATCTCCGCATCGAAAGCGCGCGCCGCGGAATCGATTACCTCGACGCGATCTCCGGCGTGCAGGCGCAATACGTCGCGAATGTGATGCGCGTCCTCGCCCTCGATCCGGACGCTCTCGCCTCGTTCGTGCGTTCCGGGCACGAAGAAGCGTGCTATGGTCGAAACGCGTCCTTGACGCGATCGAAGAACGACGGCTCTTCTCCGCGATCGCCGCCTTCGCGTGCAAACTCCTCGAGAACCTCGTGCTGGCGTTTCGTGAGCTTTGCCGGAACCACGATGCGGACGGTCACGTGATGATCGCCACGCCGCGATCCTTGGACCGCGGGCATGCCGTGCCCGCGCAGATCGAGCGTCGCTCCGCTTTGGGTGCCGGGCGGGATCGTGAGCGGCAGCTCGCCTTCGAGGCTCGGCACGCCGATCGTTGCGCCGAGCGCAGCCTGCGTGAAGCCGATCGGAACGTCGACGGACGTGTCGAGACCGTCACGAGTGAAGCGCTCGTGCCGAGCGAGCGTGAGATAGACGTAGAGATCGCCCACGGGCCCGCCATGCATGCCCGCCTCGCCTTTACCACCGATCCGGATGCGCGAGCCGTCGTCGACGCCCGCTGGAACCTTCACCGTCAGCGTACTCCGGACGTGATGACGCCCTTCCCCCGCGCATGCATCGCACGGCTGCGAGACGACTTGCCCTTCGCCGCGACACGTCGCGCACGTCGTTTGCGTGACGAACTGTCCGAGCGGCGTCTGCCGTACCGAGCGAACCATGCCGGAGCCGCCGCAACGGCCGCACGGCACGACGAGCGTTCCGGGAAGCGCGCCGCTACCGGTACATTTCGTGCACTGCGCGAAGTGTCCGTACGCGATCTCTTTCGTTACGCCGGAAAATGCCTCTTCGAGCGTGATCTCGAGATCGTATCGCAGATCGGCGCCACGTTGCGGGCCGCCATGCCTCCCCTGGCTGCGCGCGTCCCCGAAGAACATATCGAAGATGTCGCCGAAGCCGCCGGCACCGAAGCCGCTGAACCCGAAGTCGCCCATCGCACCGTCGTCGGCGGTACCGAAGCGATCGTAGTGAGCGCGTTTGTCCGGATCCGAGAGCACCTCGTACGCTTCGTTGATCTCCTTGAAGTGACGCTCCGCCGCAGCCTTGTCGTCGGCGACGTCGGGATGGTACCTGCGCGCGAGGTTGCGATACGCACGCTTGATCTCGTCGGGCGAGGCATTGCGCGCAACCCCGAGGGTTTCGTAATAATCTTTGGTCGGCATCACGCGTCTTACGCCTACCGAATCTCCGCGTCTGCAAGACGCCGCGAGAGCGATTCCGCCGTTCCCGAGGCGAGCGCGAGCAGCCGCGCGTACGGCATACGGCGCGGGCCGAGAATCGAGAGCATGCCGATCGCCTTCGGACCGAAGCGATACGGCACGGTCACGACGGAGAGGTCGGCGAGCTCTTCGTTTCCGAGCTCGTGTCCAATCTTGACGCTGGGATTGTCGCTCACGATGGCATCTGCAACAATATCGTACAGCGTTCGCTGCTCCTCCACGATGCGCAGGATCGAGCGAAGCTTGCGCACGTCGGCGAACTCCGGCTGGTCGAGCAGGTTCTGCGCCCCCGCGGCCGCAATTTCGGGCACTTCGCTCGCGCGTGCGCTCTGCAGGGCGGTCGTGAGCGCGCCGCGCACGTCGTCACCAAGACCGAGCTCGGCAACGACGCCGGCGACCTCGGCGTCGCCGATGTCGCGCAGCGCGCGGTTCGCGCACCGGGCGTTGAGCGCACTCGAGAGGCGCGTGAGATCCTCCGCCGAGACGTCGCTGTTCAACTCGAAGAGGCTCTGGGCCGACACCCCGAACGACGTGACGACCACTGCGACGCCGGTGCGCGGAGCAATCGAGATCAGTTGAACGTGCTTGAAGAGCTGCGCTTCGCTCTTCGGTTTCGTCACGAAAGCCAGACTTTTTGAAAGCTTGCCCAAAAGTCGCGTCGTCTGCTCGACGAGCTCGTCGAGTTCCTGGCTCGCATCCTTGAAATCGTCGCGGATGCGGCGCCGATCGGCGGTCGTGAGCGCTTCGGGCTGCATGAGGTCGTCGACGTAGGTACGGTATCCCGCGTCCGACGGCACGCGTCCCGCGGACGTATGCGGCTGCACGAGATAGCCGGCGGCTTCCAGCTCGGCCATTTCGTTGCGCACGGTTGCCGAGCTGACGCCGAGGTTGTACTTCTGGGTGAGCGTCTGCGATGCGACCGGCTCGGCGGTCGCCACGTACTCATAGACAACCGTCGCGAGGATATACGCCTTGCGCTCATCGAGGCGGGGCTGCTTCATCCACCCTATATTAGCACTCCGTAGCCAGGAGTGCCAAAGGGTGCGCCCTAAATGCGCCCCATGGACTCCGCGCAAGCCATCGAGGCGCTTCTCGACGAGAGCCGCCGCTTTCCGCCACCCCCCGACTTTGCCGCTCAAGCCAACGCGCAGCCCGGCATCTACGCCGAGGCCGAGCGAGACTTCGAAGCGTTTTGGGCCGGCTGGGCGCGCACGCTCGAGTGGAGCAAACCGTTTACGAAGATTCTGGAATGGAACGAGCCGTTCGCCCGCTGGTTTTCAGACGGTGAGCTGAACGTGTCGGTCAACTGCCTCGATCGGCACGTCCGCGCGGGAAAGGGCGCGAAAGTTGCCTACTACTACGAGGGCGAGCCCGGCGATCGTTGGGAGATCACGTACGAACGGCTTCTCGACGACGTTTGCCGCTTCGCCAACGGCCTGCGCGCTCTGGGCATCAAACGCGGTGACCGCGTCGCGATCTACATGGGCATGATTCCCGAGCTTCCGGTTGCAATGCTCGCGTGCACGCGCATCGGCGCCGCGCACTCGGTCATCTTCGGCGGGTTCTCGCCCGATTCGATCGTCGATCGCGTCAACGACGCACAGTGCGTCGCCGTTATCACCGCGGATTACGCGCGCCGCCGCGGCGGCACGGTGCCATTGAAGCAGAACGTCGATACCGCGCTCGCACAGACGCCGAGCGTCAAGCACTGCATCGTCGCAAAGCGCGTCGGCGACCCCGTGCCGATGCAGCGCGGGCGCGATCGTTGGTGGGAGGATGTCGTTGCGGATCAACCCGCGACGTGCGTGCCGGAGGCGATGAACGCCGAGGACTTGCTCTACCTCTTGTACACGAGCGGTACGACCGCGAAGCCGAAGGGCATCAAGCACACGACGGGCGGCTACCTCACGCACGCGGTAATGACGCACAAGCTCGTCTTCGATTTGAAACCCGAGACGGACGTCTACTGGTGCGCGGCGGACATCGGCTGGGTAACCGGCCATACGTACATCGTCTACGGTCCGCTCGCAAACGGTGCGACGTCGGTCATCTATGAAGGCACGCCCGACTATCCGGACAAGGACCGCCTTTGGGAGATCGTCGAGCGCTACACGGTGACGATTCTCTACACCGCTCCGACCGCGATCAGAACCTTCATGAAGTGGGGGACGCAGTACCCGCAGCGCCACGACCTCTCGTCGCTGCGCCTGCTGGGAACGGTCGGCGAGCCCATCAATCCTGAGGCGTGGATTTGGTACCGCGAACACATCGGCGGGGGGCGCACGCCCGTCGTCGACACGTGGTGGCAGACGGAGACGGGCGGCATCATGATCTCGCCGCTGCCTGGGATCACGACGCTCATGCCCGGAAGCGCGACGCAGCCGATCCCCGGCATCGGCGCCGATATCGTCAACGATAAGGGCGAATCGGTGCCGCTCGGCGGCGGCGGCTACATCGTCATCACGCGACCGTGGCCGGGAATGTTGCGCGGAATCTGGGGCGACGACCAGCGCTACGTGCAGACGTATTGGAAGCGTTTCGCGCATCGCTATCTCGCCGGCGACGGCTGCAGACGCGACCGAGACGGCAACTACTGGTTCATGGGCCGCATCGACGACGTCATGAACGTCAGCGGCCACCGTATCTCGACGACGGAAGTCGAGAGCGCGCTCGTCGGCAACCCGAAGGTCGCAGAGGCTGCGGTCTGCGGGAAGCTCGACGACATCACCGGCCAAGCGATCTATGCATTCGTCACGCTCAAGGGTGGCGAGAGCGGCACGGAGGCGCTCGCAAACGAACTGCGGGATTTCGTTGCGGAGAAGCTCGGCAAGTTCACCCGTCCCAAGTACATCACGTTCACGCCCGAACTTCCCAAGACGCGCAGCGGAAAGATCATGCGCCGGCTCTTACGCGACGTTGCCGAGGGCCGGGCGCTCGGCGACATGACGACGCTCGCCGATTCAGCGATCGTCAAAGACTTGCAAGATCGCGCGAAGAGCGACGCCGCCCAAGAAGAAGCGTAGAACGAGCTGAGGGCAAGGCCCCCACGCCATGTCATCCTGAGCGTAGCGCACGCACTTGTCATCCTGAGCGTAGGCGCGAAGCGCCGAAGTCGAAGGACGAGGGACGCTACGCTGCGAGCCGCCGCGCGCGGTTGCCGATCCAGCGGTAGAGTAACCATGGCGTTGCGATGAATGCAATCACGCCGAGAAGCGATCCCCAGTTCGTAAACCAGTCGCCGACGACGGCGAGCGGCGATGCCTTTCCGCTAGCAACGATGATGCCTGCGAGCGCAACGCCGAAAAGGCTCTCGCCGACGATGAGCCCCGAGGCGACGAGCACGCCCAAGCGCCGCGCCGCCGCCGCATTGGGTTTCTTTGCCACCCAGCGGTTGTAGAGCGCGCCGAAAACCGCACCGACCACGGCGGGAGCGGTCGTCGCGGCGGGCAGATAGATGCCGAGCCCGACCGCCAGCGGTGGTAAGCGAAAGCGGCGCGTCATGCGTCCGATTTCGTCCACGGCGATGACGAGGGCGCCGACGGCCGCGCCGATGCCGATGAGGCTCCAGTCGATATTTCCCTGGATAACGCCCTTTGCGAGCGTCGAGATGAGCGTCGCTTGCGGAGCCGGCAAGCCGTGCCCGCCAAATCCGTACGCCTTGTTCAGCAGATTGAGAATCGGTGGGATGACGACCGCACCGAAGAGCACGCCGACGACGAGCGCCGCCTGCTGCTTCCACGGCGTCGCGCCGACGAGCTGGCCGGTCTTGAGATCCTGGAGATTGTCGTTCGAGATCGTTGCGACGTTGATGAGCACCGCGGTCACGAAGAGCGCGTACGCGACGAGCGCTGCGGAGGCCGGCGCACCGGCGACGTGCGCGAGCAGCGCGAGCAGCAGCGAGGCGCCGATGACGGCAAGAATCGCCAGCCCCGAAACCGGGCTATTCGACGAGCCGATGAGGCCCGCCATATAGCCGCAGGCTGCGGCCACGAAGAACCCGGCGATCACGATATAGATGACCGCGCCGATCACGAGCGGCACGACGATGCTCCCGAACGCGCCGGGCGAGAGAAACGCGTCGAGCGCAATTGCAATCGGAATCAACGAAATCAGGCTGACGACGGCGACGATGCCGATCGGCATGTCGCGTTCGACGATCGGAAGAGCGGCGTTCCCGTCGTTGCGGCGAGAGCGCGAGGCGGCCATTGCGGCGCGAAGTCCGTTCCAGACGGGCGCGACGAGCCGGCCGATCGCCCAGATCGCCGAAACGCCGATCGCTCCGGTGCCGATGAACCGCACGTAATGCGACCACGTCGCGATCGCGACGTCGCCTGCGGCGCCCGCCATGGGGTGCAGCGCCGTGAGAATCGGCATCGCAACGCCCCACGCGATGACCAGCCCCGCGAAGATCGCGAGGCCGACCGTCAAGCCGATGAGGTGCCCCGCGCCGATCAGCGCGAGCGACCCGTTCAAGCCGATGCCGGTCGCCGAAGCGCCGAACCGAAAATACGCAGCAAACGTGCTCGCGAAGAGTTGCATCGCGCTAAGCAGCTGGAATCCCGCCGACGCGATCGAGCTGACGACGAGGGCGAGCAACCCCACGCGATTCTCTTCCGCCGCCTCCTCTTTATGCTCGCCGGCACCGACCTTCAGAACCTCCGCTGCCGCAACGCCTTCGGGGTATGGGAGATCCGAGTGGGTCACGAGCGCTCGCCGAAGAGGGACGCTGTACATCACGCCCAGCACGCCGCCGGCGGCGATGATCCAGAACGACTGCCAAAACGGAAAGCCGGCCCACCATCCCACCATCACGAGCCCCGGAAGCACGAAGATGACCGACGAGAGCGTGCCCGCCGCGGAGGCCACCGTCTGCACGATGTTGTTCTCGACGATGGTCGCGTTTCTGAAGGCGCGCAGCACCGCCATGGAGATCACCGCAGCGGGAATGGACGAGGCGAACGTCAAGCCGACCTTCAGGCCGAGATAGACGTTCGCCGCCGTGAAGACGAGCGTGATCGCGCCGCCCAAGAGCAGCGCGCGAAGCGTGAGCTCTCTACGCATCGGGCGCAGTCTTCGACCCGCCTAGCGCGTTCTCAGCTCGACGGAGAACGAGCGCCCCGGAACGGGAAAAGCGTAGAACGCAACCGACGATGGCGCGTAGGTTCCGAACTCCGAGTACCGCGCGTCGGTTAGATCGTATCCGCGAAACGTGAGCGCGAGAAGCGGCGACACGCGGTACCCGACGTAGGCATCGACGCGCGTGTACGCGACTGGTTGATCGAACGTCGGCAGCGACGGGTTCACGATTCCACGCGCGCCTTTTGAGATCGTTAGGATGCCGAAACCGTCGAATCGGCTCTGCGGCGGCGCCGCGTACTGCAATCCGCTCGCGACCGTGAAGACGGGGCCGCGTCCGACGAGGCGCGCCTGCGTGTCGAGGTTCTGCGCGCGATAGAGGTTCGTCACGGCGACGTGCCCGGAGAATCCGTCGTACGTGCGCGTGCGCGCTTCGAACGTGATCCCTTGCACGATCGCGCGCCCGATGTTCTCGGGAACGAACGTTACCGGATTGTCGGCGATGAAGTTTCGTCCGTCGGTCGAGAACCAGCCGACGCTGACGCCGCCGAGCAGCGCGTTGTCGACGAGCGTCACATCCCCGACCCGCGTCTTCTCGGGAACGAGCCCCGGGTTCGAAAAGAACGGATAGTAGAGCTCTTCCTCGGTCGGAGCGCGGAATGCGGTTGCGGCGTTCCAGCGCAGGCTCACGTCGCTTGAAAGGCGCGCGATTCCGCCGAGCGACGCAGAGAGCGCACCACCGGGAGCGCCGTCGTTCTCGCCCCGAAGGCCGGCGTAGATCTCGTCGCCGCGCGCGTCGAACCATTGCGACTGCACGTAGGCCGCCGTCTGATCGAAGGGATGCACTTGCAGCGCGTCGATGCCGTCGTCAACCCGCGCGACGCCTCGGGTTAGGTCGATGCCGTACACGAGATGCTCGCCGCCATTATCGATGACGTCGCGCAGATCGGCCATCGTTCGCTCTTCGGTCAGAAGTTGCGCGTAGGGGACGGGCGGCGTCAGATAGGCGTTCGGGCACTGTGGATCGACGGGCGTGTCGCATGCGAAGTTGAGGTCCGACGTCGATGCGCCGAGCTCGAGCGAGAGCGACGCGCGGGCGCCGTCGTGCGAAGCCATGAGGCGCGCGTCCCGATCGACGGTCCCTTCACGGCTCGTCGGCGAGTAGAAACCGTGCGGTCCGGGAACGCCGACGTGCTCGTCGACGAGATCGCCGGAGAAGGCCAGATCCACGACGCCGACGGAGCGCGAGAATGCCGCCCGCAGCGAACTCAGCGACGCATCGGCATTGCGCTGGACGCCACCGGGGATCGGGTAATCGTTGGCCGCGACCGTTCGAGACAGCGAGACGAACGGCGTCTCCACGTCGAGCGACTGCTCTGCGAACGAGCCGGCTCGCGCAGTCGCGCTCGAGCGCGGCCCCGCGCTGGTGATGATGTTGACGATGCCGCCCATCGAGCCCGAGCCGTAGAGCGTCGATCCACCGCCTTCGACGACTTCGATGCGCTCGACGCCCACGGTCGGAATCTGCCCGAGATCGAGCGAGGCAATCTGCGATCCGGCAACCGGCATGCCGTCGAGAAGCACCAGCACCTCTGCGCTGGACGAACCGCGAATGCTCACGCTCGAGAGCGAGCCGAAGCCGCCGTAGCGTTCGACGTCCACGCCGGGAACGTGTACGAGCGCGTCGGCAACGGTCGAGTAGCCGTCGCGAACGATATCGGCGCGCGTCACCACGTACGTCGTGCGCGCCGTGCGGGAAATGGACTCCGGCGCGCGGTCGCTGGTGAAGACGTGCGCGATCGGGAGCAACGTCGGTGCGGGTGAGGGAGAAGGCACAGAGGCGACAAGCGCCGCAAAGAGCGGTGCGATGATCATGGCATTCCTTTCCTTTACGCGAGGCGGAAGATGCTCGTAAAGCCTGCTGCGTACTCTGACTCGCGGGTATCCCGCATACAGTGGCGCGACCGTGCCGGCTTCTCACCGGCTTCCCGCGCAAGCTTACGCGTCCACCATTGTCGACGCGCCGGTGCCCTCCTGCTGCTCCTCGCACTCTGCGCGTGCGCCGTGCCGCAGGAGCGCCACGTCTCGCCGGCACAACGCCGCGTCGTCGCCCTCATGCCGTCGTTCGTAGAGGATCTCGTCGCACTCGGAGCCGCCGATCGAATCGTCGGCGTCTCGAGCGGCACCCAAGACGTCGCGGCCGTGCGGCACGTGCCGCTCGTCGCCGATTACGCGAGCATCGACGTCGAGCGTATCGTCGCCCTCCGCCCCGACGTGATCCTGGCCATTCCGGCGCAGATGCGCTTGCTCGTTCCGCTCCGGCGCGCGGGCATCGATGTCGAGCAGCTGCCGGACGATTCCTACAACGACATTTTCGTCGACCTGCAACGCATCGGCATCATCGTCGGCCGCGAGCGCGAGGCAGCAGCGGAGATCGCGCACCTTCGACACGAGACGGCGCGCCTTCGCAGGAGCGAGCCGCGCTTCGCGAAGCCTCCGTCCGTCTTCGTCGCGATCGGCGCGCAGCCGATCTGGACCGTCGGCAACGGTTCCTATATCGCGACGCTCCTCCGGCTCGCCGGCGCGCGCGACGCCGCCGGCAACCTCGCAATGGCCTACGGTGAGTACAGCGCCGAAGCGCTCCTGCGCGAGCAGCCGGATGCGATCGTTACCGATCCTTCCACGGAGATCGGCAGCGTCGAAGGGCGGGAACCGTGGCGCAGCTTACGCGCGGTGCGGCTGCACCGCGTTTTCGTCATACCGAACGCGTCGCTACTCGAGCGTCCGGGCCCGCGCTACGTCGAAGGCCTTGCCTGGCTGATTACCGTCCTGCGAAGAATGTCGGCGGCATCGGAACGCGCCCGTTGAGGATATCGCGAACGCTCTGCGCCGGGTAGCCAAGCGTGCCGGCGCGTGCGGGCGCGCGAACGAGCGCAAGCATGGTCATCCCGCTCGCAGCGACGCCGGGACGCCGCATTTTTGTCATCATGTCAATCAAACAACTCCCCGAGTTCTTCTAGGTGCGCGATCCGCGTCGCATTCGGCAGCGCTTCGAGAATGGTCGCGCCGTAGCGCGTGCCGGCGGCGCGGCCGTCGAGTAACGCCACGACGCCGCGGTCGCCGGTATTGCGAATGAGCCGTCCGAAGCCCTGCTTCAAGCGCACGGTTGCGGCAGGCACCATGTAGTTGTCGAACCCGTCCAGGCCGCGCGCTTGAAGCGACTGCACGCGCGCGGCGACGAGCGGATCGGCGGGCGACGGAAACGGCAGCCGGTCGATGATCACGCAGGAAAGCTGATCGCCCGCGATGTCGATGCCCTCCCAAAACGTGCCCGTGGCGAAGAGTACGGCGTTCGGCGTCGCGCGGAACCATTCCAGTAGCCGCGCGCGCGGGAGCTCTCCTTGCAGACGAATCGGAAATGCGATGCGCTCGCGCAGCAAGCCGTGCACTTCGCGCAACCGCGCGTAGGACGTGAACAGGACGAACGCGCGGCCGCGCGAGCGCTCGAGACACTCCTCGACGATCGGCGCCGCTAAGCGCGCGAAGTCGGCGGACTTCGGATTGAGTGCCGCGGGCGCGATGAAGAGCCGCGCCTGCCTCGCGTAATCGAACGGTGAGGGTGCGACGAGTTGCTGCGCCTCGTCGAGGCCGAGCGTTCGACGCAAGAAATCGAACGAGCCTCCGACGGAGAGGGTGGCGCTCGTCAGGACGACGCTGGGCGTGCGCGCGAAAAGCGCTTGACGCAGAAACTCCGCGACGTCGTGCGGCGCGCTCTTGACCTCGTACGTACCGTCGGCATCGCTGCGCTCGACCCACGCGATCGTCTCGTCGCGCGGGGATTGCGCCCGATCGATCGTCGCGATGTGGGCGAGCAGCGGTCGCGTCGCGAGCTCTCGGCGGCGCTCCGCTTCGGCGTCGTTCTCGGGCGGACGCAGCAGCGCGTCGTGCCAGTGGGCGTGAAGCCAGTTCTCCACACGGTAGAGAGCGTTGCGAAGCGCATCGAGCGACCGGTCCACGTCGTCGTTCTCCACGAGCGCGTACCGCTCGGCCGGCCCTCGCGAGAGCGTCTGCTCGAGACCACGAACGCCTTCGTCCACCTCCGCGTCGAGCGGTGCGGGCAGACGGTAGACCCGATGGAGTTTGCGCATCATGCGGCCGACCGTACGCCGCGAGACGGTGCCGGTCAGCGCGTCGGTTGCCCAACGCTCGCACTGATGCGCTTCGTCGAGCACGACCACGTCGTACGGCGGCAAGAGTCCCCCGCCGATCGCGAGATCGAGAAAGAAGAGCGCGTGATTGACGACGACGATATCCGCGTACCGCGCTTCGTCGCGCTTCTTGAAGAACCAGCAGTCGCGAAAGTGTTTGCAGAACTCGCCGGTACAATCGTCGGCGTCGGCATCCACCTGATCCCACTCTTGGCCGCTTGGCACGAAGGTGAGTTCGGCGCGGTCGCCGCTCTGCGTGCGCTCGGCCCAGTCCCACACCTGTTGCATCGAGCGCGACGACGGTACGAGCCGCTCGCCTCGCAAGCGCTCGTACTTCTCCTTACAGAGGTAGTGATTGCGCCCTTTGAGGAGCGTCACGCGCACCGGCGCGTCGAGCGCGCGTACGACGAGCGGAATGTCCTTCCCGACGAGCTGCTCCTGCAACGCGATCGTTCCGGTCGAGAGCACGACCTTCTTCCCGCTGCGTATGGCCGGCACGAGGTACGCGAGCGATTTGCCGACGCCGGTACCAGCTTCGACGATCGTGTGCAGCCCTTCGAGGATGCCGCGCTCGACGAGATTGGCCATCTGGACTTGGCCGGGTCGCGCTTCGAACTCCGCAAAGACGCGCGTGAACGGCCCCTGCGCGCCGAAAAGCTCTTCAATCGAGTCTGTCATCCCGAGCGTAGCGTAGCGCGAAGCGCGAGCGAAGTCGAGGGACGGTGTCTTGTCATCCCGAGCGAAGTCGAGGGACGACGCCCTGTCATCCTGAGCGTAGCGATATCGAGCTTGTCATCCTGAGCGTAGCGAGCACGAAGTGCTCGCGAAGTCGAAGGACGAGGGACGACGCCCTGTCATCCCGAGCGCAGCGATATCGAGCTTGTCATCCTGAGCGTAGCGCCGAAGGCGCGAAGTCGAAGGACGAGGGACGACGCCCTGTCATCCTGAGCGTAGCGATATCGAGCTTGTCATCCTGAGCGTAGCGAGCACGAAGTGCTCGCGAAGTCGAAGGACGAGGGACGACGCCCTGTCATCCCGAGCGTAGCGGGGCGCGAAGCGCAAGCGAAGTGCTCTACCTCAGCTCCGTCAGGCCGAGCTCCTCCCATATCCACGTCGTCTCCGGTGCGCGCCCGTGCTGCCGTCGCCAGAGCGCCTCGGTCTCGCGCTCGCAGCCATGCGTTCGAGGTACCGGAGCTGACCCACGCTGAAGTTGCGGCGCAAGTCACCGTGCAGGACTAACTCCATCAAACGATGATGGTCCCGCGTGATATAGGCATCGAACAGCAGCCCCGTGATGAACGCGATCTGCGTCTGCTCGTTTCCAAGAGCTTCGCGGATCTGCTCCTGCGACGCATCTCTCAGCGCGGTACCGAAATACTCCGCCTGCGCCGCCGCGAATGCTCCCTCGAACCCCGAGCTCTGCACCATCTCGACGAGCATCGCGCTTGCGCGATCTCGTTCGGCGACGCTCCACGCCGGCAGACCGTCCACGCTCGCCACCCGCCCGCCATTTCTATCCGATCCCGGCACGCCTGCGCTCTTCGACCAAGAGCTGCGGCCCCTCTTGCGCAGCGACTTTCTTGGGGCGGCCGCCCTTGCGGCCGTTCTTGCGCGATGCCGCTGCGCGCGCTCGCGACCTCGTTGCGCCAGCGATGCGATTCGCCTCGTTGACGCCAAACACGTACCTGATCAATCCTTGAACGGCAAAGTCCGCGTCGAGCCGCGGGAATCGCAGCGTTGTTCCCATCGGCGAAAGCTCGAGATCGCTTACGAGACGTGGTTCCAGGCCTGCCACAAACGGAAGGAGCGAGCGCGGAATCGTCGCGATCGCGCCGGAGCGCATCACGAGCACGACTGCATCTTGTTTCCGGTCGAAGTGCGCCGCTGCAGCACCGGTAGCCATCTCAGCGTTGCCTCGCTCCTGCGCGGCTTTCATTTGGGCGGCAGTCAAGGCTACGTGCTTCACTCGTGCCATCTCCTCCACTCTTCCCAGCAGGCGTCAAGATTATCGATCACGACTCGTAACGCAGCCCGTGCTTCCGATCGCGTCGTTCGCTCCCGCCCTCCTGATGTCAGCACCTTCCCCCCGTTCGACATCAGCTGAACGCGATATTCGCGACCTCCCTTATAGACGTGGACGTGCGGTCCGTCGCCATCCTCGATGAGATTGACTCGGACGGCGAAGCCGCGAGCGGTTACGACCGTCGGCATTATAACCTAGCGTGCTAGGTTTGTAAAGGTCACGCGCATCGACCACCCATCGCGGCGAGGATCGGAAGCCGCTAGCCCTACTCCGCGTCCGATCGCTAGGAGTACCGCGAGCTGTAGCCGCAACCACGTCCGCGCCGCGCTCGACTATCTCGCCAACCCGCTCGTGCGCCTCGCGCACCGCAGCGACGACGGCAGCATCGTGATCCTGCGGCCCACGCCGCCACGCTCGTGACTTCTTGCCGTCCCAAGTCAAATGTAGTATTGTAGTATCATGCAGAGAATGACGAGCCGCGATTTCAATCAGGATATCGGCCGCGCCAAACGCGCCGCCGACAGGGGGCCCGTGGTGATAACGGATCGCGGCAAGCCAGCGTACGTGCTGATGTGCCACGAGGCATATCGGCGCCTCGCGAAGCGGGGACCTACCATTCGTACCATGCTGGCGCATCCCGAGAGCGAGGAGATTCGCTTTGAGCCGCCGCGACTGGGCGACGCCCCACTTCGGCCTGCTAGAGCCTGATGTTCCTCCTCGACACCAACGTCGTCTCCGAGCTACGCCGAGCCGGCAAGACGCACCCTAACGTTGCAGCCTGGGCCGAAAGCGTGCCGCCGATGGACATGTTCTTATCCTGCGTCAGCGTCCTGGAACTCGAAACCGGAGCATTGCTCCTGGGCCGCCGGGACAGAGCGCAGGGAACGATGATACGCCGATGGATCGAAGAGCGGGTGCTACCGGCGTTCGCCGATAGGGTGCTTCCCATAGATGTCGCGGTGGCGCTGCGCTGCGCAACCCTTCACGTTCCCAATCCGAAGCCGTATCGGGATTCCCTGATCGCGGCGACGGCTCTCGTCCACGGCCTCGCCGTTGCGACACGCAACAGCACCGATTTCGCAGCCATGCAAGTCAAGGTCGTCAACCCCTGGCTGCGCTAAGCCGCGCGCTACGCCTTCTTACGTGGAAGCCGGGCCGTGGACGCTCTCCGGGGGATCTTGATACTCCGCATCTAAAACGCTTCCGCCGGCGACGTCGACGACCTCAGGGCGCAAGCGCTTGGGTGGAAAATAGATCGCGAACGTCACGATGAAGCCCGCGAGCAGGCCGCCGACGTGCGCCTGCCACGAGATCCCCGGAAACGCGAATGTGAAGATGAGGTTGAGGATCAACATCGGAAGATTTGCGCGCACGAGGTCCATACCGCGCTTGCCGAACTTGAAACCGATCGCGAAGAGCGCGCCGATGAGGCCAAAGATCGCGCCGCTCGCTCCGAGCGTGGCGACATCGGGCGGGCTGAAGTAGACCACGCTCAAGCCCGAAGCGAGCAGCGACAGCGCGTACACCAAGAACATCCGCGGGGACCCCAAAGCGGCTTCGATAAAACGGCCGAAGATCCACAGCGCGAACATGTTGAAGCCGATGTGCATCAGGTTTGCATGGAGAAACGCGCTCGTGACGATGCGCCAGTATTCGTGATTCTGCGTTACGGCAAGCGGCACGAGCGCGCCGGCAGTGTAATAGGCGGTGGGATCCGGAATGTTGCCGCTGAACATCCCGGGTCCGATCGTTACGATCTCCCACGCAAAGACGATGAAGTTGACGACGATGAGAAAGGTCGTGACGACCGAGGAGCCTCTCATTTCAGGACCGCCGCGCCTTGGGTCACGAGCACCATACGCGCCAGCTCGAGCGAGATTGCGAGTTTCCGTCCGGCGACCTCAACGGTAACCGGGCCGCCAAGCGGCGCTTTCTCGACGACGCGCACGCGCACGCCCGGCCGCAAGCCGATCTCGCCCAAATATCGCAGCATCTCGGGCGGTACTTCGGTCACGCCGCAGACGGTTGCGTCGCTGCCGGCGTCGGCCTGCGCCAGCGGCTCGCCGATAGGATCCGGCCGGCTGAGATCGCGCGGGGGAATGGGGTGGCCGTGCGGACAGGTACGTGGATCGCCGAGGATATCGATCAATCGCTCCTCCACCCGTTCGGTGATCGCATGCTCTAAGATACAGGCTTCGGCGTGCACGTCGTCCCACGGCATGCCGAGCACGTCGGTGAGCAGACGCTCCGCCAGCCGGTTTCGCCGTACCACGCGAACGGCAGCCTCCAAGCCTTTGTGCGTCAGGCGCACGTCGCCGCGTGCTTCGTGCTCGACGTATCCCTCGCCGACGAGTTTCTTCAACATCCCCGACACCGATGCCGGCGAGATGCCCAGTTCCGTCGCGAGCACAGACGTCGCGGCACCCGGACCCTCCAGCTCCAGGCGATAGATCGCCTTCATATACATTTCGAACGATTCTGCGAAGTGCGAGTGCGAGTGTGTCGGCATCGCGACTACTCTTCAAGGACCGCAGCGCGGAGTGCCTGCTTGCGCTGCGGGTTTGCAAAGCTCGCCTCGACGGCGTTGCGTACGAACCCGCGCATCGCGGAGAGCCCGGCGATCTGCGCGACGTACCGGTACTCCGATTCGATCGACGTCTCGAAGAGCGCCGGGTCGTCAGCGTCGATGACGATCCGAACGCCGGCCTCGTGCAGCGCGAATAGCGGATGCGGCCGCTCGGCATCGACGGCGCCCGTCAAGAAGTTCGACGTCGGGCAGACTTCCAGCGCGATTCCGCGCTCCGCCAGCAGCTCGACCAGAGCGGGATCTTCGAGCGCGCGGACGCCGTGTCCGATGCGCTCGGCGCCGAGAACTTCTACCGCCGCGCGAACGCTCTGCGCGCCGGCCGCTTCCCCCGCGTGCGCGACGGCGTGCAATCCTTGCGCTCGCGCAAGGGCGAAGACGCCGGCGAACGGCTCCGCCGCAAAGCGCGCCTCGTCGCCCCCGAGGCCGATGCCGACGACGTCGAGATCGCGGCACTCCATCGCCAGCTCGACGGTACCCATGGCGCTCTGCGGCCCGAAGTTTCTCGTCACGTCCAATATCAGCGCATACGTTGCACGCTTCGCGCGTCGCAACTCGCGCGAGATTGCGGCGAGCGCTTCGCGCACGTCCAGTTCCGGATGAAAATACTTCCAGACCGACGGCGAGACGAAGATCTCGCCATAGACGACGTTCTGCGCTTGCGCGTCGGTTACGAACTCGCGCGCGAGGCGCGCGTAGTCGTCGGGCGTACGCAGCGCCCGGCAGACCGACATGAACGTGCGCAGGAACGCGGCAAAATCGACGAACCGGTAGACCTGAGCTGGCGCCTGCGTTTCGATCCCGTCACGTGCGGCTAACTCGAGAAAGGTCTGCTGGCGCAACGTTCCCTCGAGGTGGCAATGGAGATGAATCTTCGACATGGATCGAACGGCAGCGTCGAAGGAAGCGCCTGCGGCAAGGTGCACGTCCCTCGGTTTCGCCACGGACCCCGGATACTCCGAGCGCAACCGTTCGCTTGGGGGTCTAAAATGAGGTCTGAGCAGGGACCGGCCTCATGCTCGTAGCAGAGTACGCGCCGCGGGGTGGAGCAGTCCGGTAGCTCGTCGGGCTCATAACCCGAAGGTCGATGGTTCAAATCCATCCCCCGCAACCAACTATTCCAAATCCCTTCGTTGGCTAACTCTGACGAGGGGATTTGCCTTTCTCGGGCCTTGCTTTCCAACCGCAACCAATTGGGAGGCAGCGATGTCCAGATTCCGGTCCAACCCATCCATCGTCTCGGCCGTCCTCGACCCCGTCCTCGGGACGGCCGTTGAAGAGTTCCTCCTCTCTCACGAATACAAGGGCGATTCTCCTCACTACGTCCGCGAGTTACGGTCGTATCTCATCGGCGGCATTCAAAGGTTCGGCAAGCGACGCCCCTGGAAGCCGCTTCTGCCCTGGTGCGAAGCGCAAGGCTACCGCCGACTCTCGGACCTCACCGTGGAATCCCTCGGCAACTATCTTCAAGGACTGCGCGCACAGGCTACTGTCGGCGATTATGGCAAGGTCTGTGCAATTCTAAAGCGCTTGTTCGACTATTGGGTGCGCGAGGATTACCTGGAGACCGCGCCGCTGCGCATTGTTGTGCCAAAGCGCCTGAAAGCCGAAGTCAAGGTTTTCACTCCCAAGGAGATAGAGCGACTTCGAGATGTCGTCATCGCCGAGAATCCCCGTGACTTGGCCATCTTCATGCTCCTCCTCGATACCGGGATGCGCGCTTCTGAAGTCTGCACGCTGAGAATGGACGACTTTCGATGGGAACGGCAAGAGGTCGTCGTTCGACCTGAGGTAGCGAAAAACCGGACCTTCCGAGTCGTTCCACTCAGCGGTTCGTTGCGAGCATTGCAACGGTATCGTACTATTCGAGGGGATGATGCGTCACGGTGTGCTCGCTTCTTCCTCTCTTTCTATAGCACACCCGTCGTTAAGGACCGATGCACGGCAAAGCGACGTCACCTTGAGACATTGAGTTTTTGTAGTACTGGCTTAACACGGAATGGGTTATTTTTCTTGGTCAAGAAATGGGGCCGCTTGGCTAGCATTTCCGAAGCGCGATGTTCGCCGCATACCTTTCGCCATTTCTTCGCGACCCAGTACCTCAAGAACGGCGGCGACTTAGCAAGCCTCCAGCGGATTCTCGGCCATGGCCGTCTAGACGTGACCGAGCGGTACCTTCGATTCTTGCCGTGCGACGTTGCGTCACAGCACGGGAGATTCAGCCCTGCTACGCGGCTACGGGGACGTTCAAGACACGGGGCCGAGGTGTCTTGATGCTCTATAATCTTCTTCTGCGCTCTCGCATTGCGAAGCCATTCAAGCGCGAAAGAACTATCGGAGCATTGGGGGGACTCTCCAAGTGTAGCAGCCACGCGCAGATGCAAAATTCCTCGTAGCGCGCGTTCTTTTCTGGCCATCGTTCCAGCGGCTTAGTAGCCTTAAGGAAGCGCTTGGCGATTCCGCCAACGCTGCAAACGTCGAGTCGCCTTCGCAGTGCGCCAGAATATTTTTTCTAGCCTTGTCCGCACTCGCGTCTTCGTCCGAGTGCGGCTCGGAGCCAGCAATGGCGCGGAAATTCGATTTTCAGCGCTCTCGTAATGCTCTAATCGGTGCACGTAATGTCAAAAAGGAACTGGCGCTGCACGCAGCCTAGGGAAGCTCTGAAGTAGCGACGTTAAGGTTGTCACCCTGAGCGTAGCGACC